>JADGMW010000097.1_pt1 | contig 45442 bp, 40 predicted proteins | sample 8641801 | NCBI WGS metagenome assembly JADGMW01 (sample SAMN16272018, study PRJNA661076) | feces metagenome | isolation source: fecal sample from diarrhoea affected cattle A | host: Bos taurus | place: South Africa: Lokaleng Village, Mahikeng | collected 2019-09
GACTTCACGGGGAACAGGGTCAACGCGCCGACATGCACGGCGGCGACGCTAGCAGGGTGACGCCGACCGCTGGCCGGGGCGCCCGGGCGAGCCGGTCGGGGGGTGTGGTGGTGGGCCCGGCCGGTTTCGAACCGGCGACCTCCGCGGTGTAAACGCGGCGCTCTGACCAGCTGAGCTACAGGCCCCTACGACGGTCGCACAGCCTACCGGCCCGATTCGGGCGCGGCAGAGCCTGCGACGTCGCCATCAGGCGGTCAGCGCGGCGAGCGCCGCACGGTAGGCGCCCAGGTCACGGGCCTGCCCGGCCGGGTTGACGACGCTCCAGCGGAGCACGCCGTCGGCGTCGACGAGGAAGCTGCCGCGCAGCGCGCGGCCCCGCTCGTCGTCGAACACGCCGTACGCCCGCGCGACCTCGCCGTGCGGCCAGAAGTCGGACAGCAGGTCGAACCGGTAGCCCTCCTGCTCGGCCCATGCCCGCTGCGCGGGGGCCGGGTCGCACGAGACCACGAGGACACGGGCGCCGGCGCCCTCGAACGCGCCCGGGTTGTCACGCAGCTCGCACAGCTCGCTGGTGCAGATGCCCGAGAACGCGAACGGCACGAACACCACCACCACCGGGGAGCCCCGCAGCGCGGAGAGCGTCACCGGGCTCCCGTGGGTGTCGGCGAGGGTGAAGTCCGGCGCCAGCGCGCCGAGCTCCGGCGCCAGCTGCTCGGCCACGGTCACTTGCCGCGGCCGCGGTAGCCCAGGCGCGTCGCGGACCAGTCGTCCGCGATGGAGAAGGTGCTCGTCACGTGCAGGCCGGCTGTGGTGCCGGCCTCCTCGAGCTCGCCGTGGTCGACGTGACCCGTGCGGCCCTTCTTCGGCGTGAAGACCCAGATTGTCCCCCCGTCGTCCAGCACGGTCTGGGCGTCGACCAGCATGTCGGTGAGATCACCGTCGCCGTCCCGCCACCAGATGATGACGCCGTCTGTGACGTCGTCGTAGTCCTCGTCGACGAGTTCGGCCCCGGTGGCCTCCTCGATCGCGCCCCGCAGGCCGCCGTCGACGTCGTCGTCATATCCGAATTCCTGGATCACCTGACCCGAGGTGAATCCGAGACGACCCGCCGCCTGCGTAGCCGCGTCGTCCGCGGTGGATGCCACGTCCTGACCCGTTCCCTTCCGTCACGACCGCCCGGGAGGGCGACCTGCTGATGCTCGCAAACCGTAGCCCACCGCACCGGACGCCGCTCTGGCAAGGGCCGGTCGTGTCGCCGCGGGCCCGCTGTCGCGGACGTCACGTCCCATTTTCCGCGCCCGGTGTGACTTTGGGCCCCTTGAGGTCGGAGAATGGCCGCGACTACCCGAACCTGTCGAGCCGCGCCAGCGTGCCGCGACGGCGCCGGGCCAAGAGAGCGCGCCGGGGCCGTTGGCCTCGCCGCGGACGAGAGGCGAGGGAGCACAGGTGGCTTCGACCGAGGACAGAGGTCCGCTCATCAACGGCTTGCTGAGCCAGGTGCCGGACATCGACCCTGAGGAGACCGGCGAGTGGGTGGACTCCCTCGACGGCCTGATCGACGACAAGGGCGGGCCCCGCGCGCGCTACGTGCTGCTCAACTTGCTGAAGCGGGCACGTGAGCGGAACGTCGCGATCCCGACTTCCCTGAACACGCCGTACGTGAACACGATCGGCGTCCACGAGGAGCCGTACTTCCCGGGCGACGAGGTGCTCGAGCGCCGCTACCGCTCGTGGATCCGCTGGAACGCGGCCGTCATGGTCACGCGCGCGCAGCGTCCCGGGATCGGCGTCGGCGGGCACATCTCGTCCTACGCGTCGGTCGCGACGCTGTACGAGGTGGGCCTCAACCACTTCTTCCGCGGCAAGGACCACCCGGGCGGCGGAGACCAGGTCTACTTCCAGGGCCACGCCTCCCCCGGCGTGTACGCCCGCGGCTTCCTCGAGGGCCGGCTCACGGCGGAGCAGCTCGACGGCTTCCGCCAGGAGCTCTCGCACCCGGGCGGCGGCCTGCCGTCGTACCCGCACCCCCGCCTGGCCCCCGAGCTCTGGGAGTTCCCGACGGTGTCGATGGGCCTCGGCCCGGCGTCGGCGATCTACCAGGCGTGGACCAACCGCTACCTGCACGAGCGCGGCATCAAGGACACGAGCCAGCAGAACGTCTGGGCGTTCCTCGGCGACGGCGAGATGGACGAGCCCGAGAGCCGCGGCATGCTGCAGCTCGCCGCCCAGCAGGGCCTCGACAACCTGACGTTCGTCGTGAACTGCAACCTGCAGCGCCTCGACGGCCCGGTGCGCGGCAACGGCAAGATCATCCAGGAGCTCGAGGCGCAGTTCCGCGGCGCCGGCTGGAACGTCATCAAGGTGATCTGGGGCCGCGAGTGGGACGTCCTGCTCAACGCGGACAAGGACCGCGCGCTGGTCAACCTCATGAACGTCACGCCGGACGGCGACTACCAGACGTACAAGGCGAACGACGGCGCCTTCGTCCGTGAGCACTTCTTCGGTCGCGACCCGCGCACCAAGGCGCTCGTGGAGAAGATGACCGACGACGAGATCTGGGCGCTGAAGCGCGGTGGCCACGACTACCGCAAGCTGTACGCGGCCTACGCGGCGGCCACGGCCCACACCGGCCAGCCGACGGTCATCCTGGCGCACACCATCAAGGGCTACGGCCTGGGCTCGGGCTTCGCGGGGCGCAACGCCACGCACCAGATGAAGAAGCTCAAGTCGGACGACCTCAAGCTGCTGAGGGACTCGCTGCACATCCCGATCACGGACGAGCAGATCGACGAGAACCCGTACGTCCCGCCGTACTACCACCCCGGCCAGGACGACCCGGCGATCCAGTACATGCTGGAGCGGCGCCGGGCGCTGGGCGGGTTCGTCCCGGAGCGGCGCAGCAAGCACACCGAGGTCAAGCTCCCCGACGACAAGACCTACGACCTGCTCAAGAAGGGCTCGGGCACGCAGGAGGTCGCCACCACCATGGCGCTCGTGCGGCTGTTCAAGGACCTGGTGCGGGACAAGGAGTTCGGCCACCGGATCGTCCCGATCATCCCGGACGAGGCCCGCACCTTCGGGCTGGACGCGATCTTCCCCTCGGCGAAGATCTTCAACACCAACGGCCAGCACTACCTCGCGGTCGACCGTGACCTGATGCTCTCCTACAAGGAGTCCGCGAGCGGTCAGATCATGCACACCGGCATCAACGAGGCTGGCTCGGCGGCGGCGTTCCAGGCCGTCGGCACGTCGTACGCGACGCACGGCGAGCCGCTGATCCCGTTCTACTTCTACTACTCGATGTTCGGGTTCCAGCGCACCGGCGACCAGTTCTGGGCCGCCGGCGACCAGATGACGCGCGGGTTCCTGATCGGCGCCACCGCCGGCCGCACCACGCTCACGGGCGAGGGCCTGCAGCACGCCGACGGGCACTCCCCGCTGCTCGCGGGCACCCAGCCGCACGTCGTGCACTACGACCCGGCGTACGGGTACGAGATCCGGCACATCGTGCGGGACGGCATCCAGCGGATGTACGGCCAGGACGACCCGCGCGACCCGGACGTCATGTACTACCTCACGGTGTACAACGAGCCGATGATCCAGCCGGCCGAGCCGGAGGACGTCGACGTCGAGGGCATCCTGCGGGGCATCCACCTCATCGCGCCGGCCGAGGGCGACGGGCCGCGCGCCCAGATCCTCGCCTCCGGCGTGGCGGTGCCGTGGGCGCTCGAGGCCCGTCAGCTCCTCGCCGACGACTGGGGCGTGCGCGCCGCGGTGTGGTCGGTGACCAGCTGGAACGAGCTGCGTCGCGACGGCCTGGCGGCGGACGCGCAGGCGTTCCTGCAGCCCGGCGAGGAGCAGCGTGAGGCGTACCTGACGCAGAAGCTGCGCGGGGCAGAGGGCCCGTTCGTCGCGACGACGGACTACGACCACCTCGTCGCCGACCAGGTGCGGGCGTGGATCCCGGGCACGTACGCCACGCTCGGGGCGGACGGCTTCGGCTTCTCCGACACGCGCGCGGCCGCTCGTCGCCACTTCAAGATCGACGGCCCCTCGACCGCGGTCCGCGTGCTGCAGCAGCTCGCGCGGACGGGCGAGGTCCCTGCCGACGCTCCTGCCCGGGCGATCGAGCAGTACCGCCTGCACGACGTCACCGCCGGCACGTCCGGCAATGTGGGCGGCGACTCCTGAGTCGCTGAGCCCGCAACGGGACAGGCCCCGGACCGCAGATGCGGTCCGGGGCCTGTCCCGTTGCCCGGGCAGCGTGGCTCGCGCCGTTCGACGCCACTGCGTCGCCGGAGGGCTCAGGCGTCGGGAGAGTGCTGGTGCAACGCGTCCTGGATGACCTCGCCCAACTCCGACCGCAGCCGGGCGACGGCGGAGGCGTCGGGGTGCGCGTCCAGGACCGCGAGGTGCTGCTTGGCCTCGAGCGGGCGCTCGGCCTCGATCGAGGCGTGCACCAGCTGCCGCGCCACCTCGAGGTCGTGCTCGCGGGGGCGCCAGTGGCCCACGCCGAGCCACAACGCGTCCACGGGGAGATCGGCCTCGCGCAGCACCTGGATGCCCTCGGCGAGGGCGAGCCCGCTCGGGTCGCGCTCGGCGGCCGTGGTCAACCGGCGGAGCGTCCCCTCGTGGTCGTCACGGACCGACAGGCGCGCCACCTCGACCAACGGGTACCAGGCTCGCGGGTTGCCGGCAAGCTCCTCGCCGAGCGACCAGACCGCCAGGTCCGCGGCGCGCTGCTTCTCGGTCTCGGGGAGGGCACGGGTCAACGGGTCATGCTCGGAGCCCTCGGGCTCGGCCGCACGGCGCCGGACGATCTCCGCCAGCGCCCGGAAGGCGCGCTCGTTGTTGGGGTCGTCGCTCAGCACGGAGCGCAGCGCGTCCTCGTGCAGCGTGTCCCCACGCCGGGCCGACTTCGTCGGGCGACGCGCGCCGACCCGCGACGCCGACGAGGGGCGCCGCATGAGCTGACGGAGACGCGGCAGGAGAGCCATGACGCGACCTTAGTCGCTCCCCCCCGTCTCGCGCTCCCCCACCAGCCGGACCAGTAGACCTCTGCCACGCCGTGGACTTTGTCGACTTCCCACAATCCGAGACCTATGCTCGCGCTATGGTCACGCAGCGTCGCCACCCCGCCACCCCTGTCGGGGCGTCGGCCCCCGTGCCCCTGGCCGCTCCGGCGGCCCCGCCAGTCGCCGACAGCGCGGCCCCTCCGCACGCCGGCATCGAGACGCTGCGCCGGGTGCGCGACGGGAACGGCCTGCTCACCGCGGCCGCGATGCGCCGGCTCGACGAGGACCTCGACTGGTACCGCGTGCTCTCCGCGGAGGACCGCTCCTCCGTCGGCCTCGTGGCGCAGGCGGGCATCACGGCGTTCGTGACCTGGTTCAGCGACCCGTCCAGCCCTCCGCACGGCGTCGGCGAGATCTTCGCGGCGGCGCCGCCCGAGCTGACCCGGTCCATCTCGCTGCAGCACACCCTCCAGCTGGTGCGCGTGCTGGTGGACGTCGTGGAGAAGCACAGCGACCAGCTCGCCGCGCCCGGCGGCGAGCGGGACCTCCGCGAGGCGGTGCTGCGGTACTCCCGCGAGGTCGCCTTCTCCGCGGCCGAGGTCTACGCGCGCGCCGCCGAGGTCCGGGGCGCGTGGGACGCCCGCCTCGAGGCGCTGGTCGTGGACGCCCTGGTGCGCGGCGACGTCGACGACTCGCTGCGCTCGCGCGTGGCCGCGCTCGGCTGGAGCGGGAAGGGCTCGACCCTGGTGATGGTCGGCACGACGACCTCCCCGCTGGACGACGTGCGCGCCGCCGACCTGCGCCGGGCCACCCGCCGTGCCGCGGAGGACGCGCTCGTGGGCATCCAGCGCGACCGCCTGGTCGTCTTCCTGGGCGGTGAGGGCGACCTGGCCGCGGCGGCGGGCACGCTGCTCCCCAAGTTCGGGCCGGGCCCGGTGGTCATCGGGCCAGCGGTCCCACACGTCGTCGAGGCCGCCCGCTCGGCGCGCGCCGCGTTCGCCGGCCTGCTGGCGGCGCCGGCCTGGGAGCAGGCGCCGCGCCCGGTGCAGGCCGACGACCTGCTGCCCGAGCGCGTGCTGGTCGGCGACTCAGACGCGCGCCGGATGCTCGTGGCGCAGGCGTACGTGCCGCTCGCCGCGAGCACCGGGTCGCTGCTCGAGACGCTCTCGGCGTACCTCGGCGCGGGCCGCTCGCTCGAGGCCGCGGCGCGCACCCTGTACGTGCATCCCAACACGGTCCGGTACCGCCTACGCCGGGTGGCCGACGTGACCGGTTGGGACCCGCTGGACCCGCGCGAGTCCTACGTGCTGCAGACCGCGCTCGCCCTCGGCCGGCTCGGCGTGGACGGACCGGCGTAGGGCCCTCCCAGCCGCTTTGTAGGGTCGACACAACGGCCCGACCGAAGGTTGGTGCGCGTCGTGGGGACCGCCCGCACGCCTACGACCGGCATAGTCGACACGTGCTCGCCATCGTGTGCCCAGGTCAGGGCTCCCAGACCCCAGGAATGCTCGCCCCGTGGCTCGACGTGGCCGGCGTGCCCGGGCGTGTCGCGGCGTTCTCCGACGCATCGGGGCTGGACCTGCGGTCGCACGGGGTCGACTCCGACGCGGAGGCGATCCGGGACACGGCCGTCGCCCAGCCGCTCATCGTGGCGATGTCGCTGATCGCCCTGCGCGCGATCCTCGACGGCCAGGACGCGGCGCAGGTCGCGGGAGCCACCGCGGGCCACTCGGTCGGGGAGCTCGCCGCCGCGGCCGTCGCCGGCGTGCTCACCGATGAGGACGCCGTCAGCCTGGTCACCGTGCGCGCGTCGCTCATGGCCCAGGCAGCCGCCGCCGAGCCCACCGGCATGAGCGCCGTCGTCGGGGGCGACCCGGAGCAGGTGCTCGCGGCCATCGCGCAGGCGGGCCTGTGGCCCGCGAACGTCAACGGCGGCGGCCAGGTCGTCGCCGCCGGATCGTTGGAGGGCCTCGCCGCCCTCGCCGCCGACCCGCCCGCCCGCGCGCGGGTCATCCCGCTCCAGGTGGCCGGCGCGTTCCACACCCCCTTCATGCAGTCCGCGCTCGACGGGTTCGCCCCGGTCGCCGCGGCGCGCCCGGCCGCCGACCCCCGCGTGGTGCTGCTGTCCGACGCGGACGGCGCCGCCTACGGCGACCTCCCCGGCGAGCACGGCCCGTTCGGCGCTGCGGCGGACGTGCTGGACCGCGTCGCCCAGCAGATCGTCGCCCCCGTGCGATGGGACCTGTGCCAGGAGACGCTGCTGCGCCTGGGCGTCACCGGGCTCCTCGAGCTGGCGCCGGGCGGGGTCCTGACCGGGCTGGCCCGGCGTACGCTGCCCGGTGTGGAGACGGTCGCGGTGAAGTCCCCCACCGACATCCAGGCCGCACGCGACCTCATCGCCCGCCACGCTGCCCCGCTCAGCCAGGAGACCCCCTCGTGACACGACCCACCCTGACGCAGTCCACCGGCCCCGCGCACTCCCGCATCCTGGGGCTCGGCGTCATGCGCGGCGAGCGCGTCGTGACGAACGACGACCTGGCCGGCCCCATCGACTCGTCCGACGAGTGGATCCGCCAGCGCACGGGCATCGTGACGCGTCGCCGCGCCGCCGAGGGCACCGGGGTGCTGGAGCTCGCCGAGGAGGCCGCGAACGCGGCGATCAAAGACGCCGGGCTCACCGGCGCCGACATCGACGCCGTGCTGGTCTCGACCGTCACCCACTTCCACCAGACGCCGTCTGCCGCGGCGATCCTCGCCGAGCGGGTCGGCGCCACGCCGGCGGCCGCCTACGACATCTCGGCCGCGTGCGCGGGCTACTGCTACGGCATCGGCCAGGCCGACGCGCTGGTCCGGTCTGGCGCGGCGCGCAACGTGCTGGTGGTCGGCGCCGAGAAGATGAGCGACTTCGTCGACCCGACCGACCGCAGCATCTCGTTCCTGCTCGGGGACGGCGCCGGCGCCGTGGTCGTCGGCGCGTCGGACTTCCCCGGCATCGGCCCCACGGTCTGGGGCTCCGACGGCTCCCAGGCCGAGGCGATCCGCCAGACTCACTCGTGGCTCGAGACCCGGGACTCCGGCGCCGGGTGGCCGACCCTGCGCCAGGAGGGCCAGAGCGTCTTCAAGTGGGCCGTGTGGCAGATGGCGCCCGTCGCGCAGCGCGCCTTGGACGCCGCGGGAGTGACCGCGGACCAGATCGACGCGTTCATCCCCCACCAGGCCAACATGCGGATCATCGACCAGATGATCAAGCAGCTCAAGCTCCCCGAGTCCGTCGCGGTCGCCCGCGACATCGCCGACACCGGCAACACCTCCGCGGCCTCGATACCGCTCGCGACCGAGCGCCTTCTGCGCGAGGGTCAGGTGTCGAGCGGCGCGCTAGCCCTGCAGATCGGCTTCGGCGCCGGCCTCGTCTACGCGGCCCAGGTCGTCGTCCTGCCGTGACCGCCCCGGCGCCGCCTGGCGCCCGGTAGCGTTCAGCCCCGTTCCGCCCCGCACCACCTAACAAGGAGAACACCGATGGCGCACAGCGAGCAGGAGATCCTGGCCGGACTGGCCGAGATCGTCAGCGAGGAGACCGGGCTTCCCACCGACTCCGTCCTGCCCGAGAAGTCCTTCACCGACGACCTGGACATCGACTCGCTGTCGATGATGACGATCGTGACCCTCGCCGAGGAGAAGTTCGACGTGCGCATCCCCGACGACGAGGTCAAGAACCTCGCGACCGTCGGCGACGCCGTCAACTTCATCACCAAGGCGCAGGGCTGATCCTCGCCCGCACCACAGGCTCGAACGCGTCCAGGCCTGGCCGTCGCGGCGCCGCCCACCGGCGCCATGACGGTCAGGCCCTGGCCGCTCACCCCACCGAACTGGAGCAGCCATGACCCCCGTCACCGACGTCGTCGTCACCGGCCTGGGCGCCACGACCCCGCTGGGCGGGGACGTGGCCAGCACCTGGCGCGCTGCCCTCGCCGGTGAGTCCGGCGCCCGGCACTTCGACAACGACTGGGCCGAGACCTACGAGCTGCCGCTGACGTTCGCGGCGCAGATCAAGGTCGCCCCCTCCGAGGTGCTCCCGCGCCAGGAGATCAAGCGGATGGACCCCTCCGCGCAGTACGCCATCATCGCCACCCGTGAGGCCTGGGACGACGCTGGCAGCCCGGAGGTGGACCCCGAGCGCCTGGGCGCCGTCGTGTCCTCGGGCATCGGCGGCATCTGGACCACCCTGGACGGCTGGGACACGTTGCGGGAGAAGGGCGCGCGCCGCGTCCTGCCCATGACCGTCCCCATGCTCATGCCCAACTCCCCCGCCGCCTACGTCGAGCTCGAGCTCGGCGCCCGCGCGGGGGCCCACGCCCTGGTCTCGGCCTGCGCGTCCGGCGCCGAGGCGATCGGCTACGCGGTCGAGATGATCCGCTCGGGCCGGGCCGACGTGGTCGTCGCCGGGGGGGCCGAGGCGGCGATCCACCCGCTGCCGGTGGCCGCCTTCGCGGCGTCGCGCACCGTGTCGCTGCGCAACGACGACCCAGCGGGCGCGTCACGGCCTTACGACGTCAACCGCGACGGCTTCGTCCTGGGAGAGGGCGCCGGGATCGTCGTCCTGGAGAGCGCCGAGCACGCCGCGGCCCGCGGGGCTCGGGTGTACGCCCGGATCTCCGGGGTGGGGCTCAGCAGCGACGGCTACCACATCACCTCCCCGGAGCCGAGCGGCCGCGGCCAGATCGCGGCGATGAGCCGCGCGCTGGCCGACGCGCAGGTCACGACGGCCGACGTGGTCCACGTCAACGCCCATGCCACCTCGACCGTGGTCGGGGACCTCATCGAGGCGCGGGGCGTCCGGGACGTGCTGGGCGCCGATGCCGACCAGGTGGCGCTGTCCGCCACGAAGTCCATGACCGGGCACCTGCTCGGGGGCGCGGGGGCGCTGGAGACCATCTTCACGGTGCTCGCGCTGGCGGAGCGCACCGCTCCCCCGACGATCAACGTCACCGACCCTGACCCGGAGCTGGTCCTGGACCTGGTGCGCGACAAGCCGCGGGACCTGCGCGCAGGCCAGGTGGCGGCGATCAACAACTCCTTCGGGTTCGGGGGCCACAACGTGGCCCTGGTGGTCACGAGCGCCTGACCTCCCGCACGACGAGGGCCCCGACGCGATCGCGTCGGGGCCCTCGTGTCGTCTGCGCTACTCAGCCGACGCGGTGCAGCCAGCGGACGGGCGCCCCGGCCCCGGCGTACCGGAAGGACTCCAGCTCGTCGTCCCACGCCTGCCCCAGGGCGAGGTCCAGCTCGGCACGGAGCCTGGCGGGGTCGCCCGCGTGCTCCAGCGCCGCGCGTATCCGGTCCTCGGGCACCACGACGTTGCCGTGCACGTCCGTGGCCGCGTGGAAGATGCCGAGCTCAGGGGTGTGGCTCCACCGGGCGCCGTCGGAGCCGTGGCTGGCCTCCTCCGTCACCTCGTACCGCAGGTGGGTCCAGCCTCGCAGCGCGGAGGCGAGCTGCGCGCCGGTGCCCTGCGGGCCCTGCCACGAGTGCTCGGCGCGGTACATGCCCCGGGCGGCCGGCTGCGGCGTCCAGTCCATGGACACGCGGCCGCCCAAGAGGTTGCCTGCTGCCCACTCCAAATGCGGGCACAGCGCACGTGGAGCTGAGTGCACGAAAAGTACACCGCGGGTGATCGCACCTGCCATGTCGCCCTCCTGACGGATCGAGGTTCGCCTTCCCCAACGACCTCAGCCCGTTCCCGGGAGTTGCGCACGGTCTCGCGGCGTGCTGGGGACAGCATGCCCGACAGCCGGCGGCTCGCGCCAGCCGTCGGGCGAATCACCCCGATTTCAGGACGCGCTGATCAGGCCAGTTGTTCCCGGATCGCGCGCATGGCCTTCTTGCGGACCGCTCGGTCGAGCCGGTCCAGGTAGAGCATCCCGTCGAGGTGGTCCACCTCGTGCTGCAGGCAGCGGGCCATGAGCTCGGTCCCCTCGACCACGACCTCGTCACCGTCGAGGTCGACGCCGACGACCCGGGCGTACCAGGCGCGACGCGTCGGATACCACAGGCCCGGCACGGACAGGCAGCCCTCATCGCCGTCCTGGTAGTCGTCCGAGAGCTCCACGATGGTCGGGTTCAGCACGTAGCCGACCTCGTCGTCGATGTTCCACGAGAAGGCGCGCAGGTTCACGCCGATCTGGTTGGCGGCGAGACCGGCCCTGCCGTCGTGGTCCACGGTCTCGACCAGATCGGCGACGAGGGAGCGCACCCGCTCGTCGACAGTGGTGATCGGGTCGCAGGGGGTGCGCAGGACCGGGTCGCCGACCGTGCGGATCTCTCTCATCGCCATGGACGGATTGTTTCATGCGTGGCGGGCCCGCGGTCCGCGTCGCGGCCCGCTAGGCCGAGGCGTGCTGCCCGGACCTCGGCAGGGGGCCGCGGAGCACCCGTGTCCAACCACCCCAGCGCTCGCCCCCGGGCACGACGAAGCCCCGGGGACCCAAGTCCCCGGGGCTTCGTGCGATGCGTGCTTCGCTCAGCTCTCGCTGCGCTGCTGCGGGACCCCCGTCAGCAGCTCGCGGACCTCGGCCTCGTGGAACCGGCGGTGCCCTCCGAGGGTCCGCACTGCCGAGAGCTTGCCCGCCTGGGCCCACCGCGTGACCGTCTTCGGGTCGACGCGGAACAGGACGGCCACCTCACCGGGGGTGAGCAGCGCACCCGGCATCGGGGTGGACTCATTGCGGTTTGGGGTGGTAATGGCCATGACTTCGACTCCTGTCGTTCGGTAGCTCGGCTAGCCGTGTAGGCCCCGTGGCTTTGCGTCCCCACCTTGCGGCGGGTTTGCCGTTCTCGCTGACGAACAGAACTATGCAGGAAACTGGACAAGCGTGCAACAACCTCATCGGGTGAAAACGGAAGGTGTCTGAACATCCCACCCGAACCACCAGGTCCCCGGTCGTCCCCGGAGGAACCAGACAGCGGCGGCACATCGGCTGCAAGCGTCACGATGCGGCCCTATGCTCGCCACAACGTCCAGGCGCGAGCGGGACGCCGTGGCCAGTCCACAGCAGGCGAGGGCGCCTCATCCTGTGCGGGTGAGGCGCCCTGTCTCGCCGCGACCGTCCGCTGGCACGACCACGCGGATGCCCGGGATCACCCGGATGATCGGCGAATACCGGTAACCTGTCCCGTCGCGGGCCAGTAGCTCAGCCGGTCAGAGCAGCGGACTCATAATCCGTCGGTCGTGGGTTCAAGCCCCACCTGGCCCACCGCCGCAGCAGCACGACTACCGTGGCCTCGTGCCCCTGTTCTCGCGCCGCCCGTCCCTGCCTGCCCCGATCCGCTCACGGCTGGCCCTCCCAGCGCACGACCGCGCCCTCGCGGTCGTCGAGCTCGCCGATGGCCGCTGGGCGGTCGCGACGAGACGCGCGCTGTGCGTCGTGTCCGCGGACGGCGTCGAGCGGCGCCCGTGGATGGACGTGGACCGGGCGAGCCTGACGGTCGAGACCTCGACCATCACCGTGCACTGGGTGGACGGCCGGTCGCAGGACCTCGTCCTCACGGAGCGGGGCGCGCCGGCCTTCGCCCAGACCCTGCGCGAGCGGGTGCAGTCGTCCGTGGTGCACGCGGAGACCGTCACGCTGCCGGGCGGCGCCACAGCACGCGTGGCACTGCGCCGGGCCGAGGACGGCGAGCTGGTGTCCCAGGTCATCGGGGACGGCGCGATCGACCTCTCCTCGCCGCTGGTGGCCGCCCAGGTGGACGCCGCCGAGGTCCGGGTCCGCAGGGCCGCTGGGCTGCCGGACTAGGCCCCAGTCGGGTCGCAGCCGGGCCCGGCAGTCCCTCCCGGCGCCGATTTCGGACCACCCTCAGACGGCTGCTAGAGTCATCTCCGCCACGATCCCTCGTAGCTCAATTGGCAGAGCATCCGACTGTTAATCGGACGGTTACTGGTTCGAGTCCAGTCGAGGGAGCAGAGGCTCCACCAGGTCGGGCCCCCTCTCGAGGGGGCCTGACCTGTTTCACGCCTAGTCAGGCGCACTGGCGCGACGCCCGGCGCAGCCCCACACTTCATCTGCGCACGGGTCCCCGACGAGCCGGGCGCACCCTGTGCCAGCCGTGCCCCTCCCGAAAGGTCGTGACGTCGGTGCTGCGGACCGTCACCTCCCACCTCGAGCTCGACGTGCTCGGGCCCAGCGCCCTGTACCTCGCCGTGGCGATCGCCGACGGCGCCTACGACCGCCAGGAGCGGCTGGCCGCCTCCCACACGAGCGGGCCGCTCGACGTGGTGGAGATGAAGGGGCCCAACGGCACCCGCGTGCACCGGGTGGCCGCTCCCCCGGGCCTCGTCGTCATCGACTACCGGGCACAGGCCTCCGGTCTCGCCGATCCGCCGATCGTCGAGGACGGCGACGTGCTGGAGTCGCTGCGCCCCAGCCGCTACGCCCAGTCGGACAAGCTGCTCGCGTTCGCCCAGGACCAGTTCGGGCCACTGGCCGGCAGGGAGCTCCTCGGGGCCGTCGTGCGGTGGGTGCGGGGCCACGTCACGTACCTCTCCGGCTCGAGCGGGCCGACCGACGGAGCCACAGACACCGTCCTGACGCGCCGCGGGGTGTGCCGTGACTTCGCGCACCTGGTGATCGCCCTGCTGCGGGCCCGTGACGTCCCCGCGCGGCTGGTGTCCGTCTACGCCCCCGGGCTCAGCCCCATGGACTTCCACGCGGTCGTCGAGGCCTTCGTGGACGGCGCCTGGACCGTCGTCGACGCCACCGGCCTGGCGCCGCGCGCGTCGATGCTGCGGATCGCGACCGGGCGGGACGCCACCGACACCGCGTTCCTGTCGAGCTACGGAGGGCAGGTCGTGCTCCAGTCGCTCACCGTGACGGCCACCGTGCAGGGCGACCTGCCCACTGACGACGGGGTGTCCCCCGCCACGCTCCGCTGAGGGCGGTCAGGCGCTGTCGCGCAGCGTGCGGCGCCGTGCCTCGACCGCCACGAGCTCGGCGAACGCGGCCTGATACGCCTCGGGGTCCTGGGCGCCGTCCATCCGCTGCAGCCGCCCTCGCAGGTCCGCGATGTGGCGGGTGAAGCCGATCTCGACCAGCGCCAGCACCACGCCCCGGACGTAGTCCGCGAGCGCCGTCGGGCGGTCCTCGGGCAGCGGCGCCACGGCGAGCTCCGTGACCAGCCCGGAGACCGGCCCGGCGGCCTCCTCCTGGACGCGCGCGACCCAGGCGGCGGCGTTGCCCGAGCCGGCGCCGGCGAGCGCCTCACGGGCCCCCTGGAGCCCCCCTGCGGCCCGGATGGCCTCGTGCACGGCGCGGTAGGCGGGCGCTGTGAAGGCGTCGGCCTGGAGCTGGTCGAACTCGGCGGGCACGAGGTGGGGGTGCTGGAGCACCACCTCGAGCGCGGTGCGCTCGGTGCGGGCCACCGGGTCGCGGCGGTCGGGCTGCTGCATCCGGGCCACGGGCACGGGCTGCCCCTCGGCGACGCGCTCGCCTCGCTGCGGTCCGCCCCGCGAGCCGTCGGGCCGTCCGCCTCGGGGGTCCTGGCCGCGCGTGCCGCCGCCCTGCCTGCCCGCGGAGCGCACGGCGTCGCTCACGGAGGCCTGGTCCATGCCAAGCCACCCGGCCAGCAGGCGGGTGTACTCGGGGCGCAGCGCGGTGTCGCGGATGCCGGCGACGACGGGCGCGGCGGCCCGCAGCGCCCCGACCCGCCCCTCCGCGGTGCCGAGGTCGTAGGCGCGCAGCGTCGCGCGGATCACGAACTCGAAGAGCGGCTGGCGCCCGGCGACCAGCGCGCGCACCGCGTCCGGGCCCTGCGCCTGACGGAGCTCGCAGGGGTCCATGCCGCTGCGCTCGACGGCGACGAAGGTCTGCGCGGTGAAGGTCTGGTCCTCGCCGAAGGCGCGCAGGGCGGCCTTCTGACCGGCGGCGTCCCCGTCGAAGGTGAAGATGATCTCGCCGCCGACCGAGGCCCCGGAGGCGAGCTGCACCCCGCCGCTGGAGCCCGCGTCGCCGACCAGCCGGCGCACGATCCGCGCGTGGTCCGGCCCGAAGGCCGTGCCGCAGGTCGCGACGGCCGTGCCCTCCCCCGACAGGTGCATCGCCATGACGTCGGTGTAGCCCTCGACGACCACGACCCGCTTCTCCTTGGCGATCTCCCGCTTGGCCAGGTCGATGCCGTACAGCACCTGGGACTTGCGGTAGAGCGGGGTCTCGGGGGTGTTGAGGTACTTGGGGCCCTGGTCGTCCTCGAAGAGCTTGCGCGCGCCGAAGCCGATCGTGTCGCCCGTGACCTCGCGGATCGGCCACACCAGGCGGCCGCGGAACCGGTCGTACACCCCCCGGTTGTTCTGGCTCACCAGCCCGGACGCCGTCAGCTCGGCCTCGGTGAACCCCTTGCCGCGCAGGTGGCGCAGCAGCGAGTCGAACCCCTGGGGCGCGTAGCCGACGCCGAACTGCTCGGCCGCCTCACGGCCGAAGCCGCGCTCGGCGAGGAACTGCCGCGCGGTCGCGGCCCCCGGGGTGGTCAGCTGCTCGACGAAGTACGCCGCCGCGACGCGGTGCGCCTCGAGCAGGCGCTGGCGCCGACCGGGCTCCTCGCCCGGGCGCGGCGCGCCGCCCTCCTCGTACCGCAGCTGGAGCCCGACCTTGCCGGCCAGGTACTCGACGGCCTCGGCGAACGGCAGCCCGTCGATCTTCTGCACGAACGAGATGACATCCCCGCCCTCGCCGCAGCCGAAGCAGTGCCACAGGCCCACCTGGGGGCGGACGTGGAACGAGGGCGAGCGCTCGTCGTGGAACGGGCACAGGCCCTTCGCGGAGCCGACGCCCGCCGACTTCAACGTCACGTGCTGGCCGACGATCTCCTCGATGTGGGCGCGCTCGCGGACCGCCTGCACGTCCTCCCGCCGGATCCGTCCTGCCACGCCCGCAGTCTAGGCGAGCGGGCTGCCCCTCCAGGGCCACCCCTGCGTGCCGCCTCGCCCGGGCGGGAGCCGCCAGCGCCGGGCCGGCGGACCGCGGCGGCGGGGGTCAGCGACGCGGTGGCCGCACCAGGCGTCCGTGCAGCTCGGCGGCCGAGACGTCGGTGAGCGAGGCCACCTGGTCGACGACCACGCGCAGCCGGGCGGCGTCGTCGGCCGCAGCCTTCCAGTCCGCGGCGAACGGGGGCTCGAGGCTGACCGGGGCGCGGTCTGCCATGACCTGCACCAGGTCGGCGAGGATCTCCCGCTGGCGGTGGTAGAGCGGCTCGAGCTCGCGCGGCGCCATCACGTAGGCCACGGCGAGGCCCTTGAGGACGAGGATCTCGGCGGCGGTCTCCGCGGGCACCACGAGGTTCGCGGCGTAGCGGGTGAGCGGGCCGTCCCCGTACAGCGCGCGGGTGGCGGCCTGGGCGGCGCCGGCGAACCGGCCGATGAGCTGGCTGGTGGCGTCCTTGAGGACCGCCAGGGCGCCGCGCGACCCGTCGAACCCGTGCGCCCACAGCCCAGCGGCGTTGAGGCGGTCCATGGCGTCCAGGAGCCCGTCGCCGTCGATGTCGTCGCCGTACCAGGCCTGCACCCCCTCGACCACACGGGCCCGCTCCTCGGCCTGCGTCAGCACGACCAGGTCGAGGCGGCCCCCGACGACGGCGTCCTCGACGTCGTGCACCGAGTAGGAGATGTCGTCGGCGAGGTCCATGACCTGCGCCTCGAGGCACTTGCGGCCTGCCGGCGCGCCGTCTCGGAGCCAGGAGAAGACGGGCTGGTCGTCGCTGTACACGCCGAACTTGTGCGTCGGGCGGCCGTCGGGCATGAGCGGGCCCTCGCCGGCGGCCCAGGGGTACTTGGTGGCGGCGTCCAGGCTGGCCCGGGTGAGGTTGAGCCCGACCGCGCGGCCGTCAGGGCCGATCACCTTCGGCTCCAGGCGGGTGAGCAGGCGCAGCGTCTGCGCGTTGCCCTCGAACCCGCCGATGTCGCGGGCCAGCTGGGCCAGGGCGCGCTCGCCGTTGTGGCCGAACGGCGGGTGGCCCAGGTCGTGCGCGAGGCACGCGGTGTCGACGACGTCCGGGTCGCACCCCAGGGCCTTGCCGATCTCGCGGCCCACCTGCGCCACCTCGAGCGTGTGGGTCAGCCGGGTCCGCACGAAGTCGTCCGAGCCGGGGCCGAGCACCTGCGTCTTGGCGCCGAGGCGCCGCAACGCCGAGGAGTGCACCAGGCGCGCGCGGTCCCGCTCGAACGGGGACCTGGCCCGCGACTTGGGCGCCTCGGCGACCCAGCGCGCACGGTCCACCTCGGTGTATCCGTCGATCAGGGTCTGCACAGTCACGCGCTCACCCTAGTTGGCCGGGCTGCGGCGGGTCAGAGGGCTCCACAGGCGGCCCACCGCAGCGCGCCGCCGCTCAGGCCAGGCGCCACACCTGGACGCCGGGGCCGTCCCCGGGCAGCTCGATGGCGTCGGGCCGCAACGCCAGCGCCGCCCCGCCGTAGAGGTTCTGCGCCTCGCCCCCCGCGGGGACGAGATGCCGGGGCAGGGTGGCGCCGCCCCACGGCGCCCGGGCCACCACGACCAAGACCCGCTCGTCGGCCGTCTCCCGCAGGTACGCGACGGCGTCGGGCTCGACCACCGCCCACCGGATGCCGCCCTCGCGCAGCGCGCGGGAGGACCGGCGCAGCGCGATGAGCGAGCGGTACACGTCGAAGGTCGCCGCGTCCCAGCCCGGGCCGCCGCCCGCGTCGATCGACGGCCACGGCATGGGCGCCCGCCCGTGCTCGCCGTTGACACCCGTCAGCCCGCCCTCGTCCCCGGCGAACATCACCGGGGTGCCCGGGTAGGTGAACAGCAGGCCTGCGGCGACCTCCACCATCTCGCGCGAGCCGACCACGGTGCGCAGCCGCGGGGTGTCGTGGGAGCCGAGCATGTTCCACTGGTGCGTCGTGATGGACCACGGCACCGCGGCGTCGAACTCCCGCATGGTGGCGACCATCGACCCGCCGTCGCGGCGCGGGATCGACGTCGGCAGCCCGAGGAAGCCGAGCTCGTTGTCGGGGTCCACGAGCCACGTCCACACCGGGCGCGTGAACGCCGAGTAGTTCATGTTGGTGTGCCAGCCGCCGGCGCGCAGGTCCAGGCCGGCGTCGTGGAAGTGCTCGGAGACCAGCACGGCCTCCGGGTTCACGTCGCGCATGGTCGCCCGGATGGCCCGCGCCACCTGGTGGGTGAAGTCGTCCGCGCCGTGGCGCCCGGTCATGTTGGCCACGTCGATCCGCCACCCGTCGAGGCTCACGGGCTCGCGCAGCCACCGGCCGATGATCGAGTCGGGGCCCTCGACCATGCGCTCGGCCAGCGCCGGGGCGTTGTAGTTGAGCTTGGGCAGCGAGTCGTGCCCCAGCCAGCCGACGTAGCCGGGCGCCTCGTCCTGCCAGTAGTAGAAGGACGCCTCCTCGCTCACGCGGTCGGCCTGCGCACGCGCGAACCACTCGTGGCCGGCGCCCGTGTGGTTCGTGGTGAGGTCTCCCAGCAGGCGCATGCCCCGGGAGTGCAGCGCCCGGCTGAGCGAGACGAGCGCCTCGTCGCCGCCCAGGACGGGGTCGACGTGGTCGAACGTGCTCGCGTCGTAGCGGTGGTTGGACCGCGCCGGGAAGACCGGCGTCAGGTAGACCGTGTCGACCCCCAGCCGCTGCAGGTGGTCCAGCCGCTGCTCGATGCCGCGCAGGTCGCCCCCATACAGCTGCCGGGGCGTCGAGGGCCCGGCGCCGATGGACTCGTCGGCCCAGTCCGCGGGCTCCGCCCAGTCCGGGAGCTCGCCCGTCGGGCGGCCCGTGTGCCCGCTCGAGCGCGCGAACCGGTCCGGGAAGATCTGGTAGACGACCGCGTCGTCCAGCCAGTCCGCCGCCGGCTCGTGCGCCGAGAGCCGGAAGTCGTGCGTGTCGGCGACGTCCCGGCTGTGCACGCCGGCGCCGTTGAGCCAGCGGTAGCCGCCGGGCTCGTCCAGCAGCGCGCGGTAGCTCGTCACCGGGTTGTGCATCGGGATGTCGGCGACGTACCAGCGCTCGTGCTCGTCGGCGCGCTCGAGCCGGGCCGGCTCCATGCGCGGCTCCGCGTCCCGCACGGTGCGCACCCACACCGCGCGCTCCGACCCGGTGGCCGGCACGCGGAAGCGCACCGGCACCGTGTCGCCGAGCCCGGGGGCGCCGCGCGGGACGTACAGCTCCGACCCGTCGTGGTGCGGCTGGTCGAGGAGTCCTGCCACTGCTCAGCCCTTCACAGAGCCGGCGGTCAGGCCGCCGACGATGTACTTCTGCAAGAACAGGAACAGCGCGAGCACGGGGATCGCGGAGATCACCGCGCCCGCCGCGAACAGGCCCCAGTTGGCCTCGAGCAGGTCCGAGACCCAGTTGTAGAGGCCGACCGCGAGGGTCCAGTTGGCCTCCGACTGCAGCACCGTGCGGGCGATGATGAACTCGCCGAAGGTGCTGATGAAGGACAGCAGGCCGACGACCGCCAGGATGGGCGCGACCAGGCGCAGGATGATCGTCCAGTAGATCTGGGAGTGCGTGGCGCCGTCGATCTTCGCGGCCTCGTCGAGCTCGCGCGGGATGGTGTTGAAGAAGCCGTACATGAGGAACGTGTTCACGCCGAGCGAGCCGCCCAGGTAGATGCAGATCAGCGCGATGCGGCTGTTGAGCCCCAGGCCGGGGATGACGTTCCCCAGCGCGATGAGCAGCAGGAAGATCGCGACGAAGGCCAGCATCTGCGGGAACATCTGGATGATCAGCAGGGTGGTCAGGCCCACTCGCCGGCCGGAGAACCGGAACCGCGAGAACGCGTAGGCCGCGGCGGCCCCCATGAGCACGGTGCCGATCGCCGTGATGCTCGCGATCACGACCGTGTTGCCCACCCACTCCCAGAACCGGGTCTGGCCGAGCTGGGTGTAGTTGGCGAGGCTGACCTGCGAGAACAGCGTGTTCGACCCGGTCAGGGTGCCCTTCTCGCTGAGCGAGGAGGAGAGCACGTAGACGATCGGGAAGCCGGCGTAGACCACGGCGACCACGCCGATGAGGTGGCGCCAGCCGAGCTCGCGCGCCCAGCGCCGGAAGCCCATGCGCTGCGAGGCCGCCGCGGTCGCCTCGGGGGCGCTGGTGGTGAGGATGTCGGTGGCCATGTCAGCTGATCTCCTCGAGCTTGCGGGTCTGGCGGAACGCGATGGCGGAGACCACGCCGACGATGATGAAGATGATGATCGACAGCGCGCTGGCCAGGCCGAAGTTCTTCGGGGCCGTCCCGTCGATGCCGGAGACGGAGTAGACCATCGAGATCAGGATGTCCGTGTGGCCGAGCGGCACCGACGCGTCCGCGAAGCGTGGCCCGCCGCCGGTGAGCATGTAGATGAGCGTGAAGTTGTTGAAGTTGAAGGCGAACGACGAGATGAGCAGCGGCGCCGTCGAGACGAGCAGCAGCGGGAGCGTCACCGAGCGCAGCGTGCGCCACCTGCCGGCGCCGTCGATCTTCGCCGCCTCGAGCACGTCGCCCGGGAGCGACTGCAGGGCGCCGGTGCAGATGAGGAACATGTACGGGAAGCCGAGCCACAGGTTGACCCCCAGCACCGCGACCTTGGCGAGCAGCGGGTCGGTCAGCCAGCCGATCTGCGCGCCGCCGAGCAGCACCTGGTTGACGAACCCGTAGCTGCGGTTGAGCATCCCGGACCACAGCAGGGCCGCGAGGAAGCCGGGGATCGCGTACGGGAGGATCATCAGCGTGCGGTAGACCTTGCGACCGCGCAGGCGGTCGTCGTTGAAGACGATGGCCAGGAACAGGCCCAGCGCGAACGTGGTGGCGACCGACAGGATCGCGAAGGCGAACGTCCACAGCAGGATCTTGAAGAACGGCTGCGCGTAGCGGCTGTCGGAGAACGCGGTGGTGAAGTTCTCGAACCCGACGCCCACACGCCAGCCGACGCCGAGCTTCGCGCCCGACTCGGCCTCGAACTCCCCGCGGTCGTTGGGGGTGTACACCGTGCCGGTGGTGGCGTCGGTCATGGTGTCGGCGGCCTCGTCGTAGACGAGCGTCGAGGTGTAGGCGTACCCGGTGCGAGCGTCCTGGGTGCGGATCGAGCCGTCCTCGGGGTCGTCGGAGATCGGCGCCCGGAGGTTCGTCACGTCGTTCTGGCGGGCCAGCACCGCCTGGCGGTCGAGCACCTCGTAGCCGGGGACCTCGGTCACGGCGCCGCCCTGGACGACGGCGCCGTCCACGGTCTCGAGGGGCTCCTCGGCGCTGCCGACGCGGACGTCGCCGTCCTCGGTGCGGATCGCGAAGGCGAGGTCGTCGCCGGCGGCGAGCACCGTCAGCGGGTACGAGGCCGAGCCCTCGACGCGCCGCTCGTTCTGGATGAGCAGGGCCTCGATGGCCTGCTCCTTGGTCGAGTTGTGCCCGTCGCCGTAGTTGGTGAAGGCGACATAGCCGGTGTACGCGACCACGTAGATCTGGAACACCAGGAGGAACGCCAGCCCGGGGAGGATGTACTTGAGCGGCAGCGCCCGTCGGGAGAAGTACACCCAGTTGGCCACGAGGACCAGCGCGGCCATCGCGGCGAAGATGCCCCAGGCCTCGGCGTTCCAGGCCGCGAAGAGGGCGTAGACGCCGAGGGCGTCGATGACGGCCATGAGCACGAGCTTGACGACGAAGCCACGGGAGAAGTCGCGCGCGTGGGATCGGTCGGCGGTGCGTGGGCGCTGCTCCGTGGGCGCGTGCCCGCCGTCGCGTGATCCGGCGGTGGCCGTGTCGACGACCGCAGGCTGGGGGGTGGACATCTATGCCTCCGGGGCTCGAGTGCTCAGTGGGCGAGGAAGGGAGGGGCCGTCCTCGCAGGAGAGCCGGTGGCGCGCGGCACGCGCGCACCACCGGCTCGGGGCGGTCTCACGACCGCCTGGGGATCACTTGGCGATCGCGCCCTGGATGTCCGTGACCATCTTGTTCCAGGCGTCCGCGGGAGCGGCCGCGCCGGAGATGATGTTGGCCTCGGTCACGCCCCAGAAGGCCCAGACCGAGTTCATGGCCGGGATCGAGGGCATCGGCGCCGCGGTGGCGCCCACGGTCGAGAAGCCGGCCATGATCGGGTCGTCGGCGAACTTCTCGGCGGCGGCGAGGAAGGCCGGCGGGCGGTTGCCGGCCTCGGCCAGCGCGACCTGCGCGTCGGTCGTCGCCATGTAGTTGGTGATGAAGTCGTTCGCGAGGAGGGCGTTGTCGCTCTGCGCGCTCACGTAGAAGCCCTGCACGCCGGCGAACATCTCGGCGGGCTTGCCACCGGCCGACGGGATGGCGTCGATGGCCAGGTCCAGGCCCTCGAAGGACTCGATCATCCACGGGCCGCCGATGATGAAGGGCGACTCGCCGTTGGCGAAGGCCTCCACCGCGATGTCGTAGGTGATGTCGGTGCTCAGCACGCCAGCGGCGCCCTGGGCCTGGAGCCACGTCGCGTACGCCACGCCGGCCTCGCCGCCGAGGGTCAGCTCGTCGGTGTAGGAGCCGTCCTCGTTCTGGGCGAAGACGGGGGCGCCGAAGGAGGTCTGCAGCGGGTAGAAGGTGTAGGGGTCGCCCTCCACACCGGTCTGGACGAGGATCGGGTACCGGGCGCCGGCTGCCTGGCCGGCGGCCACGGCCTCGTCCCACGTCGCGGGAGCGGACGCGGCGAGCGCGGTGTTGCGGATCAGCGCGATGTTCTCGACGGCGTAGGGGACGCCGTAGACCTGGCCATCCTGGGAGAAGGCCTCGATCGACGTCGAGACGAACTCGCCCGCCTTGTCGCCGAGCTCGACGGGCGCCACGACGCCGTTCTGCAGGAAGGCGCCGAGCCAGTCGTGCGCGCCGACCGTGACGTCCGGGCCCTCGCCCGTCGGCACCTGGGCGATGAAGTCCGCCTGGATGTCGCCGAAGTTCTTCAGGACCAGCTCGACGTCGGTGCCGGTCTCGGCCTCGAACACCTTCGCAGCCTCGGCCACGGCGTCCTGGCGGGTCTCGTCGACCCAGATGGTCAGGGCGTCCGAGGAGGGTGTGGCCGTCGTGTCGGCCGCGGGCTCCTCCGTCGAGCTCGAGCAGGCGGTGAGGGTCAGCGCGAGGCCGAGGGTCGCCGCGACTACGGGGATGCTCCGTCGCATCGTCATGTCTCCAAATCACAGGGGAGATGCCATGGCGGAGGGGTGTCCCACCGACGCTGGCTTGGTGTGGCGTGACGCTAACGCCTTTGCACGGCCCCTTGCAAACGGTTACGGTAACTTTCAGGCAACAGTTGCAAGATCGGCTACGCGGGCGCTCTCCGTGGGCTCAAACCCGGACGAGGAGGTCCCATGTCCCCTACGCTGCCTCACGTGCGCACCCGCCTGACCGACCTAGCCGATCACGCAGGCGTCAGCACCGCCACGGTCTCGCGCGTGCTCAACGGCAAGCACGGCGTCTCCGCGCAGACCCGGCAGGCGGTCCTGGCCGCACTCGACCTCCTGGGCTACGAGCGCCCCGAGAAGCTGCGCACCCGATCCGCCGGGCTCGTCGGGCTCGTGGTCCCCGAGCTGTCCAACCCGGTGTTCCCCGCCTTCGCCCAGGTCATCGAGACGATGCTGTCGCAGCGTGGCTACACGCCCCTGCTGTGCACCCAGTCCCCCGGCGGGACCACCGAGGACCAGTACGTCGAGATGCTCCTCGAGCACGAGGTCGCGGGCATCGTCTTCGTGTCCGGCCTGCACGCCGACACCTCCGCCAGCCCCGAGCGCTACCAGCGGCTGCGCAGCCGGGGCGTGCCCATCGTCCTGGTCAACGGGCACTCCGCGGGCGTCGACGCCCCCTCCGTGTCGAACGACGACCTCGCGTCCATGGAGCTGGCCTTCCGGCACCTGACCTCGCTCGGCCACCGGCGCATCGGCCTCGCCATCGGGCCGGACCGGTTCGTCCCCGCCCAGCGCAAGGTCGAGGGCTTCGCGCGGAACCTCGAGAAGCACTTCGGCGAGACGGACGTGGCCGCGCACGTCGTCACCACGCTGTTCACGGTCGAGGGCGGGCAGGCGGCGGCCGGCGAGCTCATCGACGCCGGCCACACCGCGATCATCTGCGGCTCGGACCTGATGGCGCTGGGCGCCATCCGGGCAGCCCGCCAACGCGGGCTCTCGGTGCCGGGCGACCTGTCGATCGTGGGCTACGACGACTCCCCGCTCATCGCGTACACCGACCCGCCGCTGACCACCGTGCGCCAGCCCGTGCAGGCCATGGGGCACGCGGCGGTGAGCGCCCTGATGTCCGAGATCGCCGGCACGAACGCCTCCCGCACCGAGCTGCTCTTCTTCCCCGAGCTGATCGTGCGGTCATCCACGGGCGCAGCCCCGGTGACCGCCCCCACCACCGCCCCCTGACCCGCCCCTCGCGCACGGCCGCCACCGGCGTGCGCCCGTTTCCGGGCATGGCCGCCCACCCCTCATGAATCGAGGCTTCGACGTGACACTCGCCGACCCCCACGACGTCCGCACCACCACCACCACGCTCGTCCACTCGCCCAGCGACCCCGCGGGCGAGTGGTGGCGGCACGCGGTGATCTACCAGGTCTACCCCCGCTCCTTCGCGGACGCGTCGGGCGACGGGATCGGCGACCTGCCGGGCGTCACCTCCCGGCTCGACCACCTCGCACGACTCGGGGTCGACGCCATCTGGCTGTCCCCGTTCTACCGCTCGCCGCAGGCCGACGCCGGGTACGACGTGGCGGACTACCGTGCCATCGACCCGCTGTTCGGCGCCCTGGCGGACTTCGACGAGCTGCTCGAGCGCGCCCACCAGCGCGGCATGCGGATCATCGTGGACCTGGTCCCCAACCACACCTCCGACGAGCACGAGTGGTTCCAGGCGGCGCTGGCCGCCGGCCCCGGGAGCCCGGAGCGCGAGCGCTACATGTTCCGCGAGGGCAAGGGCGAGCACGGCGAGCTGCCGCCCAACAACTGGGAGTCGATCTTCGGCGGCCCGGCGTGGACCCGCACCACCGACCCCTCCGGCGAGCCGGGCCAGTGGTACCTGCACATGTTCGACACCCGCCAGCCCGACCTGAACTGGGAGCACCCGGAGGTGCGGGCCGAGTTCGAGGACGTCCTGCGGTTCTGGCTCGACCGCGGCGTCGACGGCTTCCGCATCGACGTGGCGCACGGCATGGTCAAGGCCCCCGGCCTGCCCGACTGGGACGGCTCGGTCTCGATGATCGACGGCTCGCACGACGAGGCCGGCTCCACGGGCGCCGGCAACTCGGGGCCCATGTTCGACCAGGACGGCGTGCACGACATCTACCGGGCCTGGAACAAGGTGCTCGCCGAGTACGACGGCGACCGCGCCCTGGTCGCCGAGGCCTGGGTCGAGCCGCTGTCCCGCCTGGCGCGGTACGTCCGCCCGGACGAGATGCACCAGGCCTTCAACTTCTCGTTCCTCAGCACCACGTGGGACGCCGCCGCGCTGCGCACCGTCGTGACGGCGTCACTCGCCGCGAACGACAACGTCGGGGCGCCCACCACCTGGGTGATGTCCAACCACGACACCGTCCGCCACGCGTCGCGCCTGGGGCTGCTCGAGCCCAACTCGCGCCCCAACGGCATCGGCCACGGCGACGAGCAGCCCGACGAGGAGCTCGGCCTGCGCCGCGCCCGCGCCGCGAGCCTGATGATGCTGGGCCTGCCCGGCTCCGCGTACATCTACCAGGGCGAGGAGCTCGGCCTTCCCGAGCACACCGCCCTCGACGACGACCTGCGCCAGGACCCGGCGTGGTGGCGCACCGGCCACACCGAGCGCGGCCGCGACGGCTGCCGGGTCCCGCTGCCCTGGAAGGCCGGCGAGCCCGGCTTCGGCTTCTCCCCCACCGGCGCCACCTGGCTGCCGCAGCCGGACTCGTGGTCCGCGTACGCGCTCGACGCGCAGAAGGGCGTGCCGGGCTCGACGTACGAGATGTACCGGGAGGCGCTGCGCCTCCGCCGCGAGTTCCACCTCGGCTCCGGCTCGCTGGCCTGGGTGGACGGCGTGGGCGACGAGCAGGCCGCCGTGGCCTTCGCCAACCGGGACGTGCTTGTCGTGACGAACCTGGGCGCCGAGCCCGTCGAGCTGCCCGAGGGCGCCACCGTGCTCCTCGCCAGCGGCGACCTGGTCATCGAGGACGGGCGCGTCGGCGTCCCGACCGACGTGGCCGTGTGGGCGCGCCTGTCCTGACCTCCCGCGACACGCCAGGAGCGCGAACGCCCCTGGCGGGGCTCGGAGGCGTGCGAGAGTGCGACCGGCGCCGGATCGTCCCGATATGATCCGGGCGCCGGTCGCACTCGCGGCGCCAGCACCGAGCCGAGGGAGGCCGACGTGGGATCGTGGCGACCCGCGACGATCAACCTGGTCGCGGCGCGCGCCGGGGTCTCCCGCGCCACGGTCTCCCGCGTGATGAACGGCAAGTCGTCGGTGGCCCCCGAGCTCGCCGCCCGCGTCCAGGCGGCCGCCGCGGCCCTCGAGTACCGCCCCAGCATCGTCGCCCGCGGGCTGGCGGGAGGCCGCACGTCCACCGTGGCCCTCGTGGTGCCGGACCTGTCCAATCCCCTGTTCCAGGGGATCCTGCGCAGCCTGGGCCAAGCCGCCGGGCGCGCCTCCCACCGCCTGCTGGTGGCGGAGTCCAACGAGGACGTCTCCGCCGAGATCGAGGTCGCCCGCGAGGCCCGACGCCGCTGCGACGCGCTGGTGCTGTGCGCACCCCGCATGCCGGCCGATGTCCTGGCCCAGCTCGCCCCCGAGCTCGAGCCGCTCGTGCTGATCAACCGCGCGGACGCGGGGGTCCGCTCCCCGTCGATCACCGTCGACTACGCCGCAGGCATCCGCGACCTCGTGTCACACCTGGAAGGGCTGGGGCACCAACGGCTCGCCTACCTGTCCGGCCCTGCGACGAGCGCGGGGAACACGCTCCGCCAGCACGCGCTCGACGACCTGGTCGAGGCGGGCCGAATCCGGCTCGACGTCCTCGCGTGCGGCCCCTCGTTCGCGGACGGCCACGCGGCGGCGGGCGTGGCGCGGGAGACCGGCGCCACCGCGGTGGTGGCCTACAACGACCTGGTCGCGCTCGGCGTGCTCTCCGGGCTGCGCGAGCTCGGCGTGCGGGTCCCCGAGCGGATGTCCGTGGTCGGGTTCGACGACATCCCGTTCAGCGGCTACGCCACCCCGACCCTCACCACGGCCACCGTGCCGGCCGACGAGATCGGGGAGCACGCCTGGGTGCGGGTCCGCGCGCTGCTCGACGGGAAGCCGGCGCCCGCGGACCTGCGCCTGCGCCCCCAGATCGTGGTCCGCGGGAGCAGTGCCCCCGCGCCCTGAGCGCCACGAGCTCGTGCGGGAGGGCCGGTCAGCCGCCTGAGATGCTCAGCTCAGCCTCGTGCAGGGCGCGCCGGAAGTCCTCCGACAGGTCGCGCGAGTCGAGCCAGCCCTCGGGGAGGATCGGCCGCTTGGGCGACCCGGCCCGGCCGCGCTGGCCCTCGGCGGCCTCACCGGGGTACGGCTGGTCGAGGTCGAGCGCCGCCAGCCTGTCGTCCAGCTCCGCGAGGGTCGAGACCAGGCCGAGCGCGGCGCGCTGCTCGCCTCCCACCACGTACCCCTTGAAGTACCAGGCCATGTGCTTGCGCATCTCGCGCAGCGCCTTCTGCTCCTCGCCGAAGTGCTCGATCATCAGCTCCGCGTGACGGCGCACCACGGCCGCCACCTCGCCGAGCCCGGGCCGCACGCGCACGTCGGAGCCCGCGAACGCCGCGGCCAGATCGGCGAACAGCCACGGCCGCCCCTGGCACCCGCGCCCCACGACCACGCCGTCGCAACCGGTCTGCTGGACCATCGCCAGGGCGTCCTCGGCGGACCAGATGTCACCGTTGCCGAGCACCGGGATGTCCGTGACCGCCTCCTTGAGCCGGGCGATCGACTCCCAGTCGGCGGTGCCGGAGTAGTAGTCGGCGGCGGTGCGCGCATGCAGGGCCACTGCCGCCACACCCACCTCCTGCGCCACCAACCCGGCCTCCAGGTAGGTCAGGTGGTCCTCGTCGATGCCCTTGCGCATCTTGACGGTCACGGGCACGCCGTGCGGGCTGGCCGCGTCGACCGCCGCGCTGACGATCGAGCGGAACAGGTCCCGCTTCCACGGCAGCACCGCTCCCCCGCCGCGCCGGGTGACCTTGGGCACCGGGCAGCCGAAGTTCAGGTCGATGTGGTCCGCGCGGTCCTCCGACGCGATGAGCCGCACCGCGGCGCCCACAGTCCCGGGGTCCACGCCGTACACCTGCACCGAGCGCGGCTTCTCGTCGGGCTCGTGCGAGATGATCCGCATGGACTCCTCGCCACGCTCGACGAGAGCCCGCGAGGTCACCATCTCCGCGACGTACAACCCCGCCCCGGACTCCCGGCACAGGCGCCGGAACGCGGCGTTCGTGACGCCGGCCATGGGCGCCAGCACCACGGGGGTGTCGATCGTCAGGGGCCCGATGCGCAGCGGCGGGAGCACGGGCGCCGGGGTGGCGCCCGCGGGGGTCACGGGGGTCTGGGTCAACGGCGGCACCCCTTGATTGTCCCCCACCGGCGCGGCCTGCCCACCGCGCGCCGTGCCGACCCGGCGCTGCGGGTCCGGGACAATCTCCCGGTGCCCGCCCCTCGCCGTCCCCGCCGGACCACGCTGATCCTCGCCGCCGTCCTGGCGCCGATCGGCCTCGCCGCCCTGGTGGGCATGCTGCTGAGCTGGCCGGGCGAGCCGCGGGCGACGCACGGGGAGGTCGTGGCCGTGGAGGTGGAGCACCCGACGGCCCGCGTCGACTCCTCGGCCACCGCCCGCTGCGAGGGGTCCGTGGAGGACATCCGCCCCGACGGCTCGGTGCCCGCGTCGGTGAGCTGCTTGACGGTCCGCGCCACCGTGACGAGCGGCTCCCAGACCGGCGCCCAGATCGAGGTGTGGGCCACCGCCACGCTGACCCCGGACGACGTGCCCGCCGGGACGCGCATCGTCGTCCAGCGCTACCCGGGAGTCGACGGCGAGCCGGACGTGTGGGCCTGGCACGACTTCGAGCGCGGCCTGCCCCTCATGACGCTGGCCCTGGTCTTCGCCCTGGTGACGGTGCTGGTGGCGGGCCTGCGAGGGCTGCGCGCGATCCTCGGCCTGGCGATCGGCTTCGCCGTGCTCGGCGCCTACGTGCTCCCCGCGCTGCTCGCCGGGTCCAACGCCCTGGTCGTGGGGCTGTGCGGCTCGGGCGTCATCATGTACGTGGTGCTGTACCTGGCCCACGGGTTCTCGGAGCGCACGTCCACGGCGCTGCTGGGCACCGTCATCGGGCTGCTGGTCACCGCAGGCCTCGGGATGGCCGGCGCACGCTGGGCGCACCTGTCGGGCGTGGTCAGCGAGGACACGTACCAGCTCGCCGGGCTGCTCGGCGACCAGGGCGCGGGCGCCTTGCGTGGCGTGTTCCTGTGCGGGGTGGTGCTCGCGGGGCTCGGCGTGCTCAACGACGTGACGATCACCCAGGCCTCCGCGGTGTGGGAGCTGCGCGCGTCGACGCCGGGCGCCACCCGCCAGCAGCTGTTCCGGCGGGGAATGCGGATCGGCCGCGACCACATCGCCTCGACGGTCTACACCATCGCGTTCGCGTACGCGGGTGCGGCGCTGCCGGTGCTGCTGCTCGTGCAGGTCTACCAGCTCTCGCTCGGCCAGACGCTGACGAGCGGGTCTTTCGCCGAGGAGATCGTGCGCACCCTCGTCGGGTCGATCGGCCTGGTCCTCGCCATCCCGATCACGACCGCGGTGGCCGCGCTCGTGGTGAGCGCCTCACCCGTCGACGTCGCCGCGGACGGGACCGATGTCACGGCTGACGACGGGGGCGGGCTCCGTCTGCGCGGCCGTGGGCCCGGGCACAGTCACGGCGGGCACAGTCACGGCGGGCACAGTCACGCCGGGCACGGTGACGGCGGGCACGGTGACGGCGGGCACGGTCACGGCGGCCACGGGCACTGAGCGGCGCGCGCTCACCACCACCGCGGCCACGGCCGTGGTCAGCGGGATCGCCAGCACCAGGCCGATCGAGCCCACGAGCGTGCGGACCACCTCCTCGGCGATCTCCCCGCTGGTCAACGACGCGAGCAGCGGACGGTCGGACATGCTCACCAGCAGGATCAGCGGCAGGGACGCGCCGAGGTACGCGAACGCCACCGTGTAGACGGTCGAGGCGATGTGGTCGCGCCCGATCCGCATGCCGCGGCGGAACAGCTCGGCGCGCGACATCGTGGGCGCGCCGGCGTGCAGCTCCCACACGGCCGACGCCTGGGTGATCGTCACGTCGTTGAGCACGCCGAGGCCCGCCAGCACGATGCCGCACAGCAGCACGTCGCGCAGCGTCACCAGGGGCGCGTAGTGCTGCAGGTCGAGCGAGTCCTGGCCCACCAGCCCGGTGAGCTGCGCGGCGCCGGTGGCCCAGGCGGCGAGGGCCGAGGTGGCCACCAGGCCGCCCAGGGTGCCGACCAGCGCGGTCGAGGTGCGGGCGGAGAACCCGTGCGCGAGGTACAGCAGCACGAACATGAGCCCCGTGGCCGTCACGAGGGCCACCGGCACGGCCGGCCGGCCCTGGAGCAGGGCGGGGAGCATGAACGCGCCGATGCCGGCCAGGGAGACGCCGAGCCCCGCGATCGCGGCCACGCCCCGCCATCGCGCCACGGCCACCACCAGCACCGCGAAGACGGCCGCGAGCACCGCCATCGGGGGGCCGCGCACGAAGTCCACGAAGACGTGGGCGGTGCCCGCGGCGCCGTCGGCGTCGGTCACGGGGAGCCGCATCACCACGAGCACGTCGCCGGGCTCGATCTCGGGCAGCTGCTCGGGCGGCACGAGGACCGGCGTCGTCTGCCCGTCGGGGCTGCGGGCGCTGACCTGGTCCTCGGCGGCGGCGGCGGGGTCCACGGCGAGCACCTCGACCCGGGCATAGCTGGACCCGGGGGCGAGGGTGGTCAGGGTCGGCGACTCGGCGTCGGGCCAGAGCAGCCACGCCCCGAGCAGCGTGAGGGCGAGCGCGGGGGCCAGCACGGCCGCGAGCACGGCCCGGACCCGGCCGTCCACGCGGACGCCCGCGCCGGCGCCCCCATGGGCGTGGGCGTGGGGCTGGCCAGGGCTCTGGGCGGTGGGCACGGCTGCGGGGCGGGACGGGGTCGGCACGCGGTCTACTCGCCGACCTGCCCGTCGACGGACTCCCGGAGCAGGTCCGCGTGGCCGTTGTGGCGCGCGTACTCCTCGATCATGTGGACCAGGATCCACCTCAGGCTCGGCGTCCTGCCGTCCTTCCAGGTGCGCCGCGCCAGCGTGTCGAGCCCGTCGGCGGCGAGCGCCTGCGCGGTCAGCTCGCGGGAGCGGGCGACCTCGGCCTCCCACAGCGCCAGGAGCCGCTCGGGGGCGTCCTCGGCGGCGGTGCGCCACTCCCAGTCCGGGTCGGAGGCCCAGTCCACCGATCCCCACGGCTCGTCCCGGTCCAGCCCGTGCAGGGACCGCGAGAACCAGTCGTGCTCGACGAGCGCGAGGTGCTTGAGCAGCCCGCCCAACGTCATCGACGAGGCGCCGGTGGTGGCGCCCAGCGCGTCCGCGTCGAGGCCCGAGCACTTCCACGCGAGCGTGGCGCGCTGGAAGTCCAGGAAGCCCAGGAGCGTCGCCACCTCGCCGTCGGCCACCGGCGGCTCGACGCGCCCCTGCTCGTCCACGTGATCGTGCGCTGCCATGCCGGCGAAACTACCCCAGGGGGACGACGTGAGGGGCGCGCCGCAGGTGCGGCGCGCCCCTCACGTCCCGCGTGTCAGGCCCCGACGAGCCGGGTGGCGAGGTACGCCGTGACCTGGTCGAGCGCGACCCGCTCCTGCGTCATGTCGTCGCGGTGGCGGATCGTCACGGCCTGGTCGTCGAGCGTGTCGAAGTCGACCGTGATGCAGAACGGCGTGCCGATCTCGTCCTGACGGCGGTACCGGCGGCCGATGGCGCCCGCGTCGTCGAAGTCGACGTTCCAGTTGCGCCGCAGCTCGGCCGCGAGGTCGCGCGCCTTGGGCGAGAGGGCCTCGTTGCGGCTGAGCGGCAGCACCGCGGCCTTGACGGGCGCGAGGCGCGGGTCGAGCTTGAGCACCGTGCGGGTGTCGACGCCGCCCTTGGTGTTGGGCGCCTCGTCCTCGGTGTACGCCTCGACGAGGAAGGCCATGAGCGAGCGGGTGAGGCCTGCCGCCGGCTCGATGACGTACGGGACCCAGCGCTCGTTCTTGGCCTGGTCGAAGTACGACAGGTCCTGGCCCGAGTGCTCGGTGTGGGTCTTCAGGTCGAAGTCGGTGCGGTTGGCGATGCCCTCGAGCTCGCCCCACTCGCTGCCCTGGAAGCCGAACCGGTACTCGATGTCGACCGTGCGCTTGGAGTAGTGCGAGAGCTTCTCCTGCGGGTGCTCGTAGTGCCGCAGGTTCTCGCGCTGCAGGCCCAGGTCGACGTACCAGTCGGTGCGCGCGTCGATCCAGTACTGGTGCCATTGCTCGTCGGTGCCGGGCTCGACGAAGAACTCCATCTCCATCTGCTCGAACTCGCGCGTGCGGAAGATGAAGTTTCCGGGGGTGATCTCGTTGCGGAAGGACTTGCCGATCTGGCCGATGCCGAACGGCGGCTTCTTGCGGCTGGTCGTCACCACGTTGGCGAAGTTCACGAAGATGCCCTGGGCCGTCTCGGGGCGCAGGTAGTGCAGCCCGGACTCGTCCTCGACGGGGCCGAGGTACGTCTTGAGCATCATGTTGAAGTCGCGCGGCTCGGTCCACTGGCCGCGGGTCCCGCAGTTCGGGCACGCGATGTCGGCGAGGCCGTTCTCGGGGGCGCGGCCCTTCTTCTCCTCGAACTCCTCGAGCAGGTGGTCCTCGCGGAACCGCTTGTGGCAGCTGAGGCACTCGACGAGCGGGTCGGTGAACACCCCGACGTGGCCCGAGGCGACCCAGACCTTGCGCGGCAGGATCACCGACGAGTCGAGGCCGACGATGTCGTCGCGGCCGGTGACCATCGTGCGCCACCACTGCTTCTTGATGTTCTCCTTGAGCTCGACGCCCAATGGCCCGTAGTCCCAGGCGGAGCGGGTCCCGCCGTAGATCTCTCCGGACGGGAAGACGAAGCCCCGGCGCTTGGCCAGGGAGGTGACGGCGTCAAGACGGGACGGGGCCACAGCTCACACTCACTTTGGTTCGCGTGCCCCCGCCTGGCTGGTGGAGGCTCCGGGACGAGGTTACCGGGGCGCGGTGGGAGTGGGCGCCTCCTCGGCCGCGGGTCGGGGCCAGATTGACAATCATTCTCACCCTAATGAGAATGATCGTCATGCTCTCCCGACGCGGCCTGCTGGCCCCCGCCTGCGGCCTCACGCTCGCCGCCCTCGCCCTCACCGGATGCGCCGCTGCGGAGGGCTCCGACGGCCGGCTCTCCGTCTCCGCGTCGTTCTACCCGCTGCAGTTCGTCGCCCACGAGGTGGGCGGCGACCGCGTCGACGTGTCCTCGATGACCCCGCCCGGGGCCGAGCCGCACGATCTCGAGCTGTCCCCCAGCCAGGTGAGCTCGCTGCGCTCGGCCGACCTGGTGGTCTACCTCTCCGGCTTCCAGCCCTCCGTGGACGAGGCTGTCGAGTCTGCTGGCCCCGCGCACGTCGTCGACGCCGCGGACGCCACCACGCTGGTCCCGTTCTCCGAGGAGAACGTCGAGGAGGTCGACGAGCACGGCCACGAGGCGCACGCCGGCGAGGACGGGCACGACCACGCGCACGACGAGCACGACGGCCACGACCACGGCGACCTCGACCCGCACTTCTGGCTCGACCCGACGCTGCTCGCCCCGGTGGCCCAGGCCGTCGCGGCCCAGCTCGGCGAGCTCGACCCCGACGGCGCCGCCGAGTTCGAGGCGAACGCGGCCGCGCTGGCCTCGCGCCTCGGCGACCTCGACACCGCCTACGAGGAAGGCCTCGCGGCCTGCGAGCGCCGCGTCTTCGTGACCACGCACACCGCCTTCGGATATCTCGCAGACCGCTACGGCCTCGAGGAGGTCGGGATCTCCGGCGTCGACCCCGAGGCCGAGCCCTCCCCGGCCCGACTGGTGGAGATCCACGACGTGGTCGACCGTGAAGGAGTGACCACGATCTTCTTCGAGGCGCTCGTCAGCCCCAAGGTGGCCCAGACGCTCGCCACCGACTTGGGCATCGAGTCGGCGGTGCTCGACCCCCTGGAGGGCGTCAGCGGCTCCCAGACCTACTTCTCGGTGGCCCAGGACAACCTCCAGGCCCTGCAGACGGCGCTGAGCTGCTCATGAGCACCGCGCAGGCCGGGCCCGCCCGCGGCGACGGCCCCCCGGTCATCCAGGTCGACGGCCTCGGGGTCGCGCTCGGCGGCCAGCAGATCCTCAGCGGCATCGACGTGGCCGTCGGCGCCGGCGAGGTCGTCGCCCTGCTGGGCGCCAACGGCTCCGGCAAGTCGACGCTGGTGCGGGCCCTGCTCGGCATCGTGCCCGTCGACTCGGGGACGGTGCGCCTCTTCGGCCAGCCGCTCGGCGCCGGCGTCCCGTGGAAGCGGGTCGGCTACGTGCCGCAACGGCTGCCCGCGGCCACCGGCGTCCCCGCCAACGCGATCGAGGTCGTCGCCTCCGGGCTGCTCACCGGTCGGCGGCTGCGGCCCCCACGGGACGCCCGGGCCCGGGCCCACGCCGCCCTCGAGCAGGTCGGGATGGCCGACAAGGCCCGCCGCCCCGTGCACGAGCTCTCCGGCGGGCAGCAGCAGCGCGTGCTGATCGCGCGCGCCCTGGTGCGCTCCCCCGACCTGCTCGTCCTGGACGAGCCCACGTCCGGCATCGACATCCCCACCCAGCAGACCTTCGTCGACACCGTCCAGCGGCTGCACGCGGAAGGCGCGACGGTGCTGGTGATCCTCCACGAGCTCGGGCCCTTCGCGCCCCTGATCCAGCGCGCGCTCGTGCTGCGGCACGGCAGGCTCGTGCACGACGGGGCGCCGCCCCACGCCCGCGACGAGCACGCCGAGCCCGGGCACGACCACACCCACCCCCACGCGGACCCCGAGACGCCCGGCGCCGGTCCCACGATCACCATCGAGGTCACCCCATGACCTGGCTCGACCAGATCATCACCATGCTCGAGTGGCCGCTGATGCAGCGCGCGCTGCTCGCCGCCCTGCTGGTGGGCGCGGCCGCGCCCGTGGTGGGGACGTTCTTGGTGCAGCGACGCCTCGCCCTGATGGGCGACGGCATCGGCCACGTGGCCCTCACTGGCGTCGCGCTCGGGTGGCTCGTGGGGAACTGGGCGAACCTCGCCCAGGACGACACGCTGGCGGTGCCCGGCGCGGTGGTGGCGGCCGTCGTGGGCTCAGTGGTCATCGAGCTCGTCCGGGAGCGCGGCCGCACGAGCGGCGACCTGGCACTGGCCATCATGTTCTACGGCGGCATCGCGGGCGGCGTCCTGCTGATCAAGGTCGCCGGGGGCACCAACGCGAACCTCATGGCCTACCTGTTCGGCTCCATCTCGACCGTCTCGAGCGGGGACCTGTGGTGGACCGCGGGGCTGGCGCTCATCGTGCTCGCCGCCGGTGTCGGGCTGCGCACCGCCCTGTTCTCGGTCAGCTACGACGAGGAGTTCGCACGGGGCTCCGGGCTGCCCGTCCGGTTCCTCAACATGCTCATCGCCACGGTCGCCGCGCTGACCGTCACCATCGCGATGCGCGTCGTCGGGCTCCTGCTCGTCAGCGCCCTGATGATCGTCCCGGTGGCCATCGCGCAGGTGTTCGCCCGCTCGTTCGGACGCACCATGGCGCTGGCCAGCGCGATCGGGGTGGCGGTGAGCGTGGTCGGGCTGTCCGTCACGTACTGGCAGGACTACCCGCCTGGCGCGACGATCGTCGTGCTCGCGATCGTCGTGTACGCCGTCGCCGCGACCCTGCGCCCGCTGGTCCACCGGCCCGCGCCGCGCGAGGACCCGCACCCGGAGGTCCAGGACGACGTGGTCCTGGCGTCCACGGCAAGAGACTGAGGGCCCAGGCCGCCACGCAGGCGCGGCTCGTAGACTCGACGCCTGTGACCGACGTAGCCGAGGCGTACGGCCTGGGCGGGCGACCGTTCTGGGTCGTCATCATGGTGCTCACCGTGATCGTGTTCGCCCGCTCCCACCTGACGTACTGGGCGGGCCGGGCCGCGTCCGAGGGCGCTGGGCGCCTGGCCGCGGCGGGCCGGGGCCCGCGCTGGTGGGCCGTCGCCCATGCCCGCACCGCCGACTGGGGCTCGACGGCGTCCGCGCAGCGTGCCACGCGCGCCGTGCGCCGCTGGGGCCCGCTCGCCGTGACACTGGCCTACCTGACCGTCGGCGCGCAGACCGCCGTCTTCATCGCCGCCGGGATGGCCCGCATGCCCTACGGCCGGTTCGCGGTCGCGTCTCTGCCGGGGTGCGTCGCCTGGGCCTTCATCTGGGGGACGGTCGGGCTCGGCGCCGTGTGGGCTGCGGCGGCGCTCGCCGCGGAGTCCCCATGGGGCCTCGCCGCGGCAGGCCTCCTGCTCGCGGCCGCCGCGTTCTGGTGGTCCCGTCGCCGCGCCGCGCGCCGCGACGGCGCCGTGCCTGCCGGGCGGCGCACCGGCGGCTGACCGCTCAGATGTGCGGGCCTGAGACGCAGAACTGGTTGCCCTCGGGATCCGCGAGCACCGTCCAGGCGAACCCGTCCTCGCGGTGGTCGGCGACGAACGTCGCGCCGTCCCCGGTCAGGCGGGCGACCTCTGCCGCGCGGTCCGGCGCCGAGAGGTCGACGTGCACGCGGTTCTTCCCGCGGGTCGGCGACGCCACCTGCTGGAACCCGAGGTTCGGGCCTCCAGGCGTCCCGGGGCTGACAACGATGAAGGGGGCGCCGGGCTCCCCCTGGACCGCCCCTCCGGTCTGGGCCGCCCACCATCGGGCGAGCATCGGGGCGTCCAGCGCGTCGAACGTGACCATCTCCACCGTGAGCGTCATGTCCAGCACACTAGCGGCGCCCGCCGACGGCTACGCGACGGGCTGGTCGACCGCTCCCCCGTAGCGACGGTCGCGCCGTGCGTACGTCTCGACCGCTCGCCACAGGTGCCGGCGGTCGACCTCGGGCCACGGCTCGTCCAGGAACACCAGCTCGGCGTACGCGGACTGCCAGAGCATGAAGTTGGAGGTGCGCTGCTCCCCCGACGTGCGCAGGAACAGGTCGACGTCCGGCAGGTCCGGCTCGTCGAGGTGCCGGGCGATGGTCTTCTCGCTGATCTTCGACGGGTCGAGACGGCCCGCCGCGACCTCGCGGGCGATGGCCTGCACCGCGTCGGTGATCTCCGCGCGGCCGCCGTAGTTCACGCACATCGTCAGGGTGCACGTGTCGTTGCGGCGCGTGAGCTGCTCGGCCGTCTCCAACTCCTTGATCACCGAGCGCCACAGGCGCGGTCGGCGCCCGGCCCAGCGCACCCGCACGCCCCAGTCGTTCATGGTGTCCCGCTGGCGGCGCAGCACGTCCCGGTTGAACCCCATCAGGAAGCGGACCTCGTCGGGCGAGCGCTTCCAGTTCTCGGTGGAGAACGCGTACGCGGAGACGTGCTTGACGCCGATCTCGATGGCGCCGGCCACGACGTCGAGCAGCGAGGCCTCGCCGGCCGCGTGGCCCGCGGTGCGCGGCAGGCCGCGGGCGTTCGCCCACCGGCCGTTGCCGTCCATGACGATCGCGACGTGCTGCGGCACCAGCTCCGCGGGGATGGCAGGGGGACGTGCGCCGCTGGGGTGCGGCGGCGGTGCGATCGGCATCAGACCCTCTCGACCATGGGCAACGAGCGCAGCTGGCGCTCGAGGTGGAACTGGCAGTATGCCGCGACCAGGCCGTCGGCCTCGCGACGGTGCCGCTCGGCGCTGGCCTCCGCCACGTCCCACTGCCCCGCGAGCAGCGCGGCGAGCAGCGTGAACGTCTCGTTCGCGGGCGAGGTGGCGCCCGGCGGGCGGCAGGCCTGGCACACGGCGCCGCCCTGCGCGATCGCGAACGAGGTGTGGGGCCCCGGGCGGCCGCACCGAGCGCAGTCCGCGAAGCTCGGAGCCCACCCGGCGATCGCCAGGGCGCGCAGCAGGTAGGAGTCCAGGACCAGGCCGGGGGCGTGCTCACGGGTCGAGAGCGAGCGGACCGCTCCCACCAGCAGCCAGTACTGCTGCACGGAGGGCTCGTGCTCGTCCTCGACCAGCCGCTCCGCGGTCTCGAGCATCACCGTCCCGGCGGTGTAGAGCGCGTAGTCCTCGCAGATCGGCCGCCCGTAGGGCCCGATGGTCTCGACCTGCGTGACCAGGTCGAGGGACCGGCCGGTGTTGAGCTGCACGTCGATGTGCATGAACGGCTCCAGCCGGGAGCCGAAACGCGACGACGTGCGGCGCACGCCCTTGCCCACGGCACGGACCTTGCCGTGGGCGCGGGTCAGAAGGGTCACGATGCGATCGGCCTCGCCCAGCTTGTGGGTGCGCAGCACGATGGCCTCGTCGCGGTAGAGGCTCACCCGGACATTATCCGCCGACGACGACCACCTGGTCACGTCCGCCACGCTTCGCCTCCCGCACGGCCTGGCTCAGGCCGTCGAAGAGCGCCTCCGCGGTCTCCACCCGGGCCACGCCGACCGAGAGCGTCACCGACAGCCCCGGCGCGAGGGCGTCCCAATCCGCAGCCCGCGCCCCGGCCAGGATCCGACGAGCCAGCCGCTCGAGGGCGTGCGCTGTCATCGCTGTGCCCGGCGCCGGGAGGATCACGAACTCGTCGCCGCCGAACCTGGCGACCAGGTCCTCCTCGCGGGCGAGCTGGCCCAGCAGCTCGGCGATGCGCACCAGCACCGCGTCCCCCACCAGGTACGAGTGCTGGTCGTTGACCCACTTGAAGTCGTCCACGTCGATGAAGACGCCCGCGACCGGGCCGTCGGCCCCGGACACGAACTCCTGGATCGCCCGGCGGTTGCCGATGCCCGTCAGCTCGTCGAGCGAGCTCAGCGCGGTGGCGCGCGCGCTCTCCTCCACGAGCTCCTGGATCCGGACCTTGCTGAGCAGCGCCTCGAAGCGCTGCTCCCGGTCGATCCAGGTGCGGCGCGCGACCCGCCGGAACATGGCGATGGCCTGCACGGCCGCCGGATGGTCCCCGAAGCGGGCACGGGCGGCATGCAGCAGCACCGCGTCCACGGCGGTCTGCCACACGTCCCGATCGCGGGTCAGCGTCTCCGGGCGGACCTCCGCGACGACGGCCTCCGCCTCCGCGTGCCGGCCCACGGCGGTCAGCGCGAGCCCGCGCGCGCAGGTTGCCGCCAGCCACTCCGGCCGGCCCCGGTAGGCCTCCAGGGCAGGGCCCACCCGCTCGGCCAGGGCCAGGGCGCCCTCGGGGTCGCCGAGGCCCACCATCGCGACGATCTCCGCGGAGTCGGCGGCCACCCCGTTCACGCCCGGGGCGCCGTGCGACATCCGACGGAGCAGCAGCACCCGCGAGGCCAGCTCGGCGAACGTGGCGGTCGCCTCGCGGTCGTGCCCCAGGATCAGCAGGCGGGCGCCCCACTCGCACAGGTTGCGCATCGACTGCGCCACGACGTTGACGTCGAAGCCGGGCGGCACCAGCCGGTGCAGCCGACGGGTCAGCGCGTGGCTCTGCTCGTAGAGCTCCGCCGTCCGCAGGCCGTTGGCCAGCACCGCGACGGCAGAGGCCTGGTTGTACCGGCGGCCGTCCGGAACACCGACCAGGCTCCACACGCGGGCGAGCAGGTCCACCACCTCGATGACGGCGCCGGCCCGGATCCTCGCCAGGGCACGGACCGCGAGGGCCTTGGCCTCCCAGAACGGGGTCTCGTCGTGCTCGGTGCGCGCCAGCAGCTCGTCCGCGCACACGACGGCGGCGTCGACCTGCCCGATCTCGATCAGGCACCGGCCCCGGGTGTACAGCAAGAAGCGGACGGTCGCCTCGTCACCGGCCCGCTCGGCGACCGCGATCCCGTGCGCGCACAGCGTCAGGGCGGTCCGCCGGTCGCCGTGCTGGTACTGCCAGAACGCCCGACCGGCGATGAGGTCGAACACGCCGAACTCGGACGTCGCCACCATCTCGCCGCCGATGGTCCACCCCGCCTCATGCATCGCCCCCGTGCACTGGTTGCACTCGTCCGGCGTGCCCATCGGCCAGCAGCGGCCGCTGTGCAGCGACTGGGCCGAACGTCACTCGAAGGAGTGGGCGGCTGCTCCATGCGGCGCGTCCGGGCACGGCGGAGGCCGCCGGTCGCGTGGGGCGTCCGGCGGCCTTCGTCGACGAGGAGCCGTGGTCAGCGCAGCGCGCGGTTCACCGCGGAGATGATCGCCTTGAGAGAGGCGGTCGTGGTGGACGGGTCGATGCCGACGCCCCACAGCGTCTGGTCCCCGACCGCGCACTCCACGTAAGCGGCGGCGGTCGCGTCCCCGCCGGACGAGAGGGCGTGCTCGGCGTAGTCCAGCACCATCACCGAGATCCCCAGGCCGCCGAGCGCGTTCAGGAACGCGTCGAGCGGGCCGTTGCCGGATCCCTCGATCGTGCGCGGCTCTCCCCGGTCGACCACGTCCACGGAGAGCGTGACCGACCCCTGCTCGGACGTGGTCATGCTCATGCCGCGCAGGCGCAGCCGGCCCCAGGGCGCCAGCGGGCCGCCCGGCTCCACCGGCAGGTACTCGTCGTTGAAGATGCGCCACAGGTCGTCGGCCGTGACCTCGGCGCCGTGCGCGTCGGTGTGCGACTGCACCACGTGCGAGAACTCGATCTGCAGCCGGCGCGGCAGGTCCAGGTCGCGCTCCGACTTCATCAGGTAGGAGATGCCGCCCTTGCCGGACTGGGAGTTCACCCGGATGATCGCGTCGTACGAGCGGCCCACGTCCTTCGGGTCGATCGGGAGGTAGGGCACCGCCCACACCAGCTCGTCGACCTCGCGCCCCGACGCCGCGGCCTCGTCCGCCATGGCGTCCAGGCCCTTCTTGATCGCGTCCTGGTGCGAGCCGGAGAACGCCGTGAACACCAGGTCCCCGCCGTACGGGTGCCGCTCGTTGACCGGCAGCTGGTTGCAGTGCTCGACGGTGCGGCGCACGTGGTCCAGGTCGGAGAAGTCGATCTCCGGGTCGATGCCCTGGCTGAACAGGTTCATGCCGAGGGTCACCAGGCACACGTTGCCGGTGCGCTCGCCGTTGCCGAACAGGCAGCCCTCGATCCGGTCCGCGCCGGCCAGGTAGCCCAGCTCGGCGGCGGCGACGCCCGTGCCGCGGTCGTTGTGCGGGTGCAGCGAGAGGACGACGTTCTCGCGGTAGCGCAGGTTCCGCCCCATCCACTCGATCGAGTCGGCGTACACGTTGGGCGTGGCCATCTCGACGGTGGCCGGCAGGTTGATGATGACCTTGCGGTCGGGCGTCGGCTCGAGCACGTCGAGCACCGCGTTGCTGATCCGGGCGGCGAACTCCAGCTCGGTCCCCGTGTAGGACTCCGGGGAGTACTCGTAGAACACCTCGGTGCCGGGCACCGTCTGCTCGTACTTCTTGCACAGCTGGGCGCCGGACACGGCGATGTCGATGATGCCGTCCTCGTCCGAGCGGAAGACGACGTCGCGCTGCAGCGTGGACGTGGAGTTGTACAGGTGGACGATCGCCTGCCTCGCGCCCGCGATCGCCTCGTAGGTGCGCTCGATGAGGTGCTCCCGGCACTGCGTCAGCACCTGGATGACGACGTCGTCGGGGATCCGGCCCTCGTCGATCAGCATCCGCACGAAGTCGAAGTCGGTCTGCGAGGCCGAGGGGAACCCGACCTCGATCTCCTTGAAGCCCATCTGGACGAGCAGCTCGAACATCTGCAGCTTGCGGGCCGGGCTCATGGGCTCGATCAGCGCCTGGTTGCCGTCACGCAGGTCGACCGCGCACCAGCGCGGGGCCTTCGTGATGCGCCGGGTCGGCCAGGTGCGATCCGGCAGGTCGACGGTGATCTGCTCGTGGAACGGCCGGTACTTGTGGATCGGCATGCCGGACGGGCGCTGGGGTGTGCGGTCGTGATAGCTCATCGTGGTCCTTCGCTGGTCGGTGGGAAGCAGCCGGCACACCGAACACCGCGGCGAGGATGCGGCCTACGAGGCCTCGCCGCGGCGACGAAGGAGGAGCAGCTCGAGCTTCAGCACGTCGCCACTGTACTCCGCGCTCCCCTGGAGGGCCCACCTGCGGCGCGCCAGGGCGTCAGCCGAGCGCGACGAGCTCGTGAGCGGTCCGGGCCAGGAGGGCGCCGCCCTCCACCACCAGGGACGACGTGCCCGCGGGCAACGGCCGGGACCAGTACCCCACGCCGTCCTCGACCCCGCGGGCGGTCAGGACGGGCGCTCCGTCCGCGCCCGGCTCGGCGGTGAGGACCAGCGCGCCATCGGACACGAGGCCGAACGTGCCAGCCGTGGTCGCGACGTCCCACGCGACCTCACCGGTGTGGGCGTCGACGCTCATCTGGCGCCCAGGCCCCGCGAGGACGAGCTGGCCCGCGACCACCAGCGCGACCCCGAGGTCGGTGCCGAGGGTCCACAGCGGTGTTCCCGTGTACGCGCCGGCCGCGCTGAGCTCCCGGCCGGTGTCCAGGACCACCACGTCGTCCGCGGTGCCGTCGTCGACGGCGGGCCGCACCGGCAGGGCGGGCAGGTCCCGCAGCTTGCGCCCCGACGCGCCGTGCAGGGCGCCCCCACGGGAGGCCGACCAGGTGCCGAACCGCTCACCGTCCGATCGAGTCAGCACGAACGAGAGGTACCGCGCCCAGAACAGCTCGGCGCCGTCGTCGAGGTCGAGCACGGCGGTGCCGTAGCCGCCGAGCAGCAGGTGCTCGCCGGTGGCCTCGGCGCTCGCGACGTCCACATAGCCGTCGGAGCCCACCGCCTGGCGTGCCTCGTACGACCAGCGCGTGGCTCCGGTGAGCGCGTCGTGCCGCGCGGCGTGGACGATGCCGTCGGGGTCCTCGGTGACCAGCACCACGTCGTCGCCCTGGCGGGCCACGCTGACGACGGCGTCGCCGACCGCCCACTCGCCGGCCACCGTCCCGTCCGCGGAGTCGAGCGCCACGATCCGCGTGGTCCCGGACACCGCCGCCACGGCGTCGGCGTACACCGGCGCCGGGGAGCGCACCACGCACACCAGGAGCCCGCCCACGTCGGAGCCGCCTCCCGGGCAGACCACGGCGCCGGCCTCGGCCGCGACCGACGCGACGCGGGTGAGCTGCGTCGACCACCGCTCGTCGCCCGTGCGGGCGTCCACCGACGTCACGCGCCACACCCCCTGGCGGTCGCCCACCACGGCGACTCCGCCGCCCGCCGCGACCACCTGGTCGCCCGGCCCCGCCGGAACCCGCCACAGCTCCCGCGGGGCGCCGTCCAGCGGCCGCACCATGCCAGGGACGGCCGCGACGCGATCGACGCGCGCCCTCTCGCGCTGGGCGGAGACCGCGGAGCCGGCGGCCACGAGGAGGACCAGCGGCAGGGCGATCGGCCACCATCGCCGGAGGGTGCGGGCGGCGCCTCGGCGCTCGGGCCCCGACGGCGCCTCCGATCCCGCGGGTGGTCCCTCGGCGAAGGGCCGCGCCGTCTGCCCGCCGCTGCGCCCGCCCACCGTCGTCGGGCTCGTGGGGAGGTCCTCCTCGACGAGCTCGACCGCCTCCATGCGGTGGGACGGCGTCGGCGCCATGGCGCGATCCTAGGCCTGCTGGCGGGCTCGCGGGCCTCGGATCAGCCGCAGACCGCAGTTGCCGAACGAGACCGTGGCCCCGACCGGCAGACGCACGTGCTGCTCGGGCCCGCAGACGATCTGCTGGCCGTCGGCGAGGGTCACCAGGGTGCCGTTGGTGGAGCCCCGATCCGCCACCCAGACCGCGTCGCCCTCGACCCCGATCTGCAGGTGGGTCTTCGACACCGACCGGCCCGGGTCGACCACCCGCACCACCTGCACACCGGTGGCAGCCACCGGGTTGCGGCCGACCACCGCCGCGCCGGCCACCCGCACCAGCCGGCCGTCGTGCAGCTCGATCTCGGCGACGGACGGGTCGGCGGAGGGCTCGGGAGCCGCCAGCGGCTCGCGGGCGCGCGCCGGAGCGCGGTGCGTCAGCTCGAGCGCCGGGTCGAGGGCGTCGTCCACGGGCTGGCCGTGGGCGGGCCGGCGGTCGGGGACGACGTCGTGCGGGCTCTGCGCGCCCTCACGGCGGGCAGCGGCGTCGCCGGCGAACTGGACGGGGCGCACGACCGCCATCATGCGGGTGTCGACATCCGGCGACACGCCGGGCTCGCGCAGCGGCGGCAGCACCAGCCCACCGGTGGCAGGGCGGCGATCGGCCAGCAGCGCGTTGAGCCGGCGGGCGGCGGCCGCGTGGGCGTCCTGCGCCGGGGGCAGCCCTGCCGCCCGCGGCAGGGGCGCCGGGCCGGTGGGCTGCTCGACGCGGCCGGCCCCACCGGGCGCCGCCGGGTGCTCGACCGGGACCGGCTCGAGCTCGACGGGCGCGGGGCGCCGACCCCTCGCGGGCCCGCTCCGGGCCGCGGTGCGGCGGGTCGTCGCACGGCCGCGCACATCGACGACCTCCGCGCCGGTGAGCCGGTCGTGCCACCCGCGGCGCCTGCCCGAGTCGTCGAACAGCGGCGAGGCCAGCACCAGGAACTGTCCCACCAGGCAGGCGAGGGCGCCGCCCGCGATCAGCACGGTGCGCTGCAGGGCCCGCCACATCCCGATCGGCTCACCGGTGCGGACGTCGACCGTGCGCAGGCCGGTCAGCCGGCGGCCGATCGTCCACCCGTGGGCGCCGTGGGCCCACCACTGCACCACCCCGAGGGCGCCGCCGAGCGCCGTCGCGACGGCCATCGTGCCGAGCGCGTCTGGCGGGCTGTCGACCGCGTCCCACCCGGAGTCGGTCAGCTGCCGCAGCCACTCGGCGAGCACCGAGCCGAGCGGCGCCACGGCCACCGGGACGACGAGCACGGCGTCCACGAGCGAGGCGAGGGCGCGCCGGCCCAGCGGCGCGGACGGCGCGGGCACCAGGTAACGGGGTGCGGCGGACGTCATGGGATGCGTACCTCCTGGTCGACGAGCGTCCTCGTCCGAGACTCGTGCGTGGGGGCGGCAGGGCTGGGGTGCGGGCGTGACCTGGGCGCCGGGCGGACGGACGGGCTGGTGCGGGCCCGGCGGCGGCGCTCGCGCGCCGAGGCGAGCGACACGCGCGCACGCCACCAGCGGCGCCGGGTGACGCTGGCCCGCAGGTGCGACAGCGCGGCGTCCACCCGCGCCCAGTAGGCGGTGGCGACGTTCTCGCCCGGAGCGCCGGGGCCGAACACCACGGCGTCCGCCTCCTCCGCCAGCACCCGCACCACGGCCGCGACGCGGTCCCCGGAGCGGGCCCCGGGTCGGGCCCCGG
>JADGMW010000166.1_pt1 | contig 45378 bp, 79 predicted proteins | sample 8641801 | NCBI WGS metagenome assembly JADGMW01 (sample SAMN16272018, study PRJNA661076) | feces metagenome | isolation source: fecal sample from diarrhoea affected cattle A | host: Bos taurus | place: South Africa: Lokaleng Village, Mahikeng | collected 2019-09
GGGTGGCTAACGGGACTTGAACCCGCGAACCGCTTATCTGTACGGACACACTCTACCTGCATCAACGCAGCAAACAAGGGGGAACGTGCTCCCGTTAGCCAACTCATATGCGTACGCCCCGCCCCCCTTTGTTGTGTCCGTGGACACGGAGAGAGACACGGCGCGAGAGCGCGTCGCCAACCTCAACGCGTGGCGGCCTTCGCGAGGAGGTAGTCCACCGTGACGGCGAGGTTCCTTGCGTACATGCTGCGGCCCCCGTGCGAGGCAGCAAGAGCTTCGAACTCGGGCGTGGCTACGGCGGACCGAACCCCGCCGGGCACCACCAGCCCCGCGTTGCGCGGCGTCACGATCACCCTCTCAGAGCACTCGGGGTGGGCGGCGATGAAGAGCCTGCCGTTACGGACCGTCTCGGCCAGCAGGATGTCCGCGGGCGCTTGACTCATGTCTCCTCCTCCACGTACTCCCGCAGCGCACGCCGCACCACGAGGCTGATCGTCTCGTGCCGCTCTGCCGCGACCTTCTTCGCCGCCTCCCACTCCTCGTCGGGGATGCGGATGTTGCGGGACGGGGTGTTCGCCATCAGCCCTCGCCCCAGCAGTAGGCTGAGCCGCTGTCCTGGTGCGCCCAGTGCCGGCCGTACTTCACGAGCTTCGAGCCGCACGCGGCGCATGTGGCGATCTGCTGCACGGTCCCCCGCTCCGGGGTGGCGGTCTGCGTCGTCGTCATGTCTCTACTGTACCCACAGTGTAGGTACAGCGCAAGAGGTGAAGCGCTCTGGTTTCTCCACACTTCCGGGTGCTGCAGTCACCGCATCGGGTGAACAACTGTCCGACTTGTCAGGCCTGCCCTGACTCGACGCATGGGACGACTCGCCCAAGTCGGACGTCCGGTACACAGTGATGCAGATCACTCACACGCGCCCGGGGGGGCCCATGCTTCGACCAGCACGCACCTGCCAGATCCCCTGCGTCATCACCGCGTGCGGGCTCAACCCAGGGCACGTGCCCGGTCAACGCTCGGACGAACCCTGCCCCGTGCCTGTCGCCTTGCTCATGATCTCCGTCATGAGCGCACGGTCAGAGATGCCGGCGAGCTGGGCCACCGCGGAGATGATGTCCACGGACAGCGCCCGCTTGCCCGACACCCGCCCCTGCACGTAGTCGATGCTGCGGTCCAGGCGTGCAGCCACGTCACGGCGGCTGATCCGATGGTCAGCCATGAAATCGCGCATGGCAGCGCTCAGTGTCTCGTTGAGGTCCACGGCTGCAAGAGTATGGCGCTGAGCGGCAAATACACCCGACCCGCGCTAGGTTCTTGCGCTCCCGTACGGATAGTCGTACGCTCTTCCCATGACCTCCACCACACACAGCATCGCCGCTGAGGTACGGGCAACACTCGCCCGGCACCAGCGCCGGGCTTCGGAGGTTGCGCAAGCACTCGGGTGCTCGCCCTCCACCGCATCCCGGAAGCTCAACGGGAAGACCCCGTTCACCGTGGCAGACCTCGCCACCATCGCGGACCTCCTCGGCATCGACGCCGGCAGGTTCTACTCGCCCCACACCAGCGCCACTGTCGTGGGCTCGGCGTACGGCTATCCGTACGAGGGTGTGGCGTCATGAGCGCCACCCTGTCCGTCGCTGACGTCGCCACCGACCTTCACCTGTCGAAGACGGTCGTCACCGCGTACCTGAGGGCCGGTCGCATCCCCGGTGGGTTCCAGCCCGTGGAGAACGGTCGCTGGCTCATCGACACCGCCGCATACGAGCAGTGGAAGACGGAGCGCATGGCCGCCGTCGACCCGCACCGAATCGAACCGAGGTCCGCTCGTTCACGCGCCGCACAGTCGCGACGCCGCACCGCCTGACACCAGGCAGCAGCAAGCCCCGGCGCATCCCGCAAAGAACGACCGGGGCTCACTACTCACTGAGGAGTATTTCATGACCCGCAACGCCCTTCACCCGCACGTGATGCTCACCGGGGTCGGATCGCACGACGTCAGGTCCAACGCCATCGCCGCCGAGACCGCCAACGAGAGCTTCGGCACCGTGCACGTCGCCATCGGCACCGACGTCGACCTCTACCTCACGACCGACGGCGCCACCGCCCTGCGCGACCGGCTCTCCGCGACGCTCGACCACCTCGTGCCCCGGTACTCCGTCGTGGCCGACGCCGACACCGGCGAGACCCTGACGCCGCCTCTGCCGCACGACGACGCGACCGCTGTCGCAGCCTCCACCACTGGCCGCAACGTGCACGTGCAGGCGGTGACCCGGTGACCCCCCGCCCCGTCCGCTTCCGAGCCCACTGCGACGCCCCGGGCTGCGAGTGGGAGGCGAAGGACGCCTGGCCGTCGGAGCAGTCGGCGGACATCGACGCCGCAGCGCACGACGCTGCTGTCCACGGCCACGCCGAGGTCCGCCGCGAGGTGAACCCGTGATGAAGACCTGGGACCTGCTGGACCGAGAGACGGGCCGGGCCTTCTGGTCCGGGCCGTTGCCCGAGGGCGGCGAGGAGTGGCGCGTCGCCAACCCGGACGCCCCGGTCGCCTACTGCCCCGAGACCGGAGAGGTGGCGTACCGGTGACCCCGCCCCCCGGCACCCCGGACCCGCTGACCGCGGACCCGTACGACGCCGACCACCACGACCTGCGGGCCCTCATCGGCGCGCACCCCATCACGAACCCGAAGTGGAGCACCCGATGAGCACGCAGCCGCAGCAGTTCCGCAAGAAGCCCGTCGTCATCGAGGCCATGCGCCACACCGGAGACGCGGACCGATGCCGAGCCATCCACAAGTGGCTTGACATCGACCACAACGGCGACGACGGCAGCCCCTGCGGCCAGCCCATCTTTATCGACACGCTCGAGGGGCTCATGGAGGCATCGGTCGGCGACTGGATCATCCGCGGCGTCCAGGGCGAGTTCTACCCCTGCAAGCCCGACATCTTCGAGGCGACGTACGAGCAGGTGACCCGATGATCCGCTTCCTGCGCGCCATGTGGGCCAACCTCCGCAGCGCCCCGCTCGTCGTCGATGCACCCGCCGGCGGCATGGGCTCCCTCGACGAGCGCGAGTTCTCCGGGCCCGTCGGTGAGGTCCCGCCGCTGACCGACGCACAGGCCGAGCGGCTCTGGAACGACATGTTCCCCGGCATCCCGTTCGCGGACCGCATCCCCCTCTCCGACTGGGACGAGCACCAGGACAGCACCATCGAGCGCCTCGAGGGGGAGTGGGACAAGTGACCCGCACCCTCGCCGCCGTGATGGCACTGACCGCGGTCGCAGCTCTCGCACTCCTGGTCCTGCAGATCGCACGCCCCGAGCTCGTGATGACGGGTGCCGTGATCGTCCCGTGGCTGCTCCTGGCCACGTCCGTGCTCGTGATCGCTGGGAAGACGGAGGAGAACCGATGAACGAGTCCCAGGCCATGACCCGGGCCATCACCGCGTGCCCCTCCCTCGTCCGCATGGACATGGCAGAGCAGGCACTCACCGCACTCATCGAGTGGCGCACCGCAGACCGCGAGTACGGCACCCACAGCGACGACGGGTGGCTTGCGCTCTACAAGCTCCGGGACGCCGCAGACCGCATCGAGAGCCTGACGCACAAGATCGGAGAACCGGCATGAGCGCCCCCGACCTCCTCATCACGACCGCCGAGAAGTTCACGGTCCGGCTCGAGGACTACACGGCCCCCCTGCGTATCTGGCAGACGCAGCACGGTGACCACGTGGAGGTTCACGCCTCGTACACGTGCGAGGCGGGCGCACGGGCCGCAGCGCTGTCCATCGGTGCGGGGTCCACGATCGGGTGGCCGTTGCCGATCCGCGTGAACGTCGACCGGTACACGACCGTGATCCTGCACGACCGGCCGCGGGGACTGCACCGGCGGGAGGTGCGCGCATGAGCGACATCGACCTGACCGAGGCCATAGAGGCGGCTGCCGATGTGGTCCGGCGCAACGTGTACGTGCGCCCTCACGAGACGGTCATCGACGCCGCCGTGGTGCCGCACATCCTCACCGCCGCCCTCCCCCACATCCAGCGCCAGGTCCGCGAGCAGGTGGCGGATGAGGTGCGCCGCCTGCTTCCCGGAGTGCTGGCGTCGACCGTGGCCGACGAGTTCGGGTGGCTCTCCGACGCACAGGACGCACTGCCCAAGGACTGCACGTTCAACTCCGGAAACGTCTGCTTCCAGGGCGAGGGCTCCATCGACATCTTCCAGGTGGGCGACTACGCCGCCAGCATCGCCCGGGGCGACTCCTGATGGCCCGCCCCACGCACACCTGCAACCGGTGCGGCCAGTACGTCGCACTCGCCGGCCTGGACGAGATCGCACCCGGCATCTTCGAGTGCATCGTCCTCTGCCGACGTCGAGGCAACCCCGCCGACATGTCCGCGGCCGTGTCCATGGCCCGCGACGACAACCGGGACGCACAGGTCGCAGCCATGCGCGGCGAACCCATCAACCCCGACATCCGCACCCGACTCAACGTGTGGCGGGCAGACCGTCAGCGACTCAAGCACGGAGGACTCTCATGGTGAGCAACGCACAGGACGTCATCGCCCAGGCCCTCGCGCTGTCGGAGGCGGCGAGTCGTGCTCCGTGGATCAACGGCGGGCAGGGATGGGTGTTCGCAGCCGACACGGTCAGGGGCCGCTCGCAGCACGACGAGATGCACGACCTCGCGGCTTCCGTCAGCAACGACGAGGACGCCGCCTTCACAGCCGCCGCCCGCACCCTCCTCCCCGCGCTAGCGAAGGCACTCGGGGACGTGCTGGACGTGTTCGACGACCAAGCCATCGAGGGGTTCGGCGACACGACCGCCGCTGTACGCATCTACCGCGCCATCACCCGCGCCCTGTCGGAGGTGACCCCGTGACCGATCCCATCACCCCCGCCACCATCGCCCGAGCTGACGAGCGTCGACGCACCCCCGGCATCCCCGACGAGTCGCTGGTCGACCACATCATCGACGTCCTCGTGGACGAGCGCACCGCACTGTGGGACAAGGTCTCGCAGAAGTACAGCCTCGACGAGCACGACCTGCACCGACTCGTCACGTACGCCGCACAGGAGACGCTCGCCCGCGCCGAGCAGGACGTCATCACCAAGGGCTGGTCGCTCTGGCACGGACAGAAGGGCTTCCGGTACGGGCTCTACGAAGGCGCACGGATCGTCAAGGAGGTTCGGCTGTGAGCGGCTGGCACACCACACCGAAGACCGAGCAGTACACCCGGACCACCGACTGCTCGACATGCGGCAAGTCCAAGCGGGAGTGCGACGACTCGCGGGCCCGCGGCTGGGACAACTGCTGCATGGGCTGTGACGAGATCGGAAGCCGGCGCAGTCACCAGACCCTCACCGTCGCGGAGGTGACCTCATGAGCGACACCCAGCCCTACACCTTCGCCGCCGAGCGTGAGGACGCACGACGCGCGGACTGGTGGAAGTACCCGACGCCGGGGCAGTGGGTCGGCGGGGCATGGGAACACTACGAGAAGGGAGACGAGTGATGAGCACCACGACCGAGTACACCGGCATCGTCCACGGACTCGACGAGCTGGTCTACCACCGGCTCCCGGGGCTGGCATCCACCGGTGCCAAGCGACTCATCCAGCGGTCCCCCGCGCACTTCCGCTGGGAGCAGGAGCACCGGACCGAGAAGGCCGCGTACGACTTCGGCCACGTGGTCCACGGACTCGTCCTCGGAACCGGCCTCGAGGTCGACGTCATCGACGCCGACTCGTGGCGCTCCAAGGCGGCACAGGACGAGCGTCGCGCCGCCTACGAGGCAGGCCACGTCCCGATGCTCGCGGCGGACTACGACCGCGCCGTGAGCGCAGCCCTCGCAGTGAAGGCGCACCCCGTGGCCGGCCCGCTGTTCCACGGCGGAGCGGCAGAGGTGTCGCTGTTCTGGACCGACGAGACCACCGGCGTCGAGTGCCGGGGCCGCCTGGACTACCTGCGACCCGACGGCATCGTCGACCTCAAGACGACGAGGGACGCCAACCCTGCCGACTTCGGGCGGGCGGTCGCCAAGTTCGGCTACGACCTTCAGACCGCCTGGTACCGCGACGGCTACGAGGCCATCACGGGCCAGCGACTCCGGTTCGTGCACGTGCTCGTCGAGACCGAGGAGCCGCACGCCGTCTCCGTCGTCGAGCTCGACGAGGAAGCCCTCCACATCGGCGCACTCAAGGCAGCACGTGCCCGCGAGATCTACGCCGAATGCACCAGCACCGGGCAGTGGCCCGGATACGACCCCACCGTCATCCACCCCGTCGGTCTGCCGACGTGGGCTGTGTACGAGGCGGAAGACACCTACGACCCCGCGGATGTGACCCTGTGAAGATCACCGCCGAGCCCCGCTCGGACCAATGGAACGCCGACGACTTCGTGTCCGGCCCTCGCGACTTCGTGATCGCCGGCGTGCGAGAGGGTGCCGCCGAGCAGCCCTACGACATCTTCCTTGAGGGGGAGAAGCGCTGCTGGCGACCGCCGCTCACCGTCCTGCGACTGCTGAAGCACGCCGACGTCTGGGGCGACGAGTCTGACAACTGGGTCGGCAAGAGCGTGCGCCTCTACCACGACCCGACCATCCGCTTCGGGTCCGACGAGGTTGGCGGGATTCGCGTCAGCCATGTGTCGGGCATCGACAAGCCGATCACGGTGCGAGCGACTGTCAGCAGGGGCAAGCGAGCCAAGTTCACGATCGAGCCCATGCCCGCCCCCACCCCCGCCCTCGACATCGCCACCACCACCGACCGTGCCGCACTCAAGGCCGCGTGGCGTGCAGCAACCCCCGAGGTGCGCGCACAGATCGAAGCCAGGGTCGCCGAGCTCGACGCTGCCGCCGAGACGCTGCCGATCGAGGCCGACCAGTGAGCGCCACCGACCGCCTCACATCGGGCCTCACCTCCGTGGAGAGCATGCTCACGAACCGGCTGGGCGACCTCAAAGCGGCCATCAGCACCGTCGAGCACGAAATCGGCGCACTCATCCAACGCCGCGATCGGCTCTACAGCGAGCGCGACAACGCCCTCGCCGCACTGTCCGCGATCAAGAACGGAGACGACCAGTGACCGCCGTCCAGCGCCCCGGCTGGCACAAGCCCTACGTCGGGTGCATGAACTGGTCGTCCCCTGACCACCCCCACGCCGCCGTCGTCTACCGCGGCTACAGCGTCCACTTCGACACCTGGACCGAGGCCATCGAGTACGCCGACGGCTTCGTGAAGCGCCAGGTAGCAGCACGGGCCGCACGCATCGCACGGAGGCAGGCCCGTGATGACTAACCCACAAGGACACAACCACATCGCCAATGACCATGAGGCGACCACCCACCAGGAGCCGACGTGCCCGACACCGACCGCATCGCCCAAGCACTCAACGACCACCGGCCCTCCGTCAGCTACCTCGACCAGGCCATCCGCGCCTACTACGGGGCACCAGTCGACCGTCAGCAGCGCCTCGACGACGTACGACACAGGCTCGAGGACGTCGCAGAGTTCTGGGACTGACGTTCGCATGACCGGGGTGTCCGCATATGCGAATGGGCGGCCCAAGCTCCTCGACCTGTTCGCAGGCGCCGGCGGGTGCTCAGTCGGCTACCACCGCGCAGGGTTCGACGTCACCGGAGTCGACATTGAAGGGCACCCGGACTACCCGTACGAGCTCATCGAGCGCGACGCCATGACCGTCCTGGCCGACATCGACTTCCTCGACCAGTTCGACGTCATCGCCGCATCCCCGCCCTGCCCGCGGTACTCCGTCGCCACGCCGCACGCCAGTCGCAGCAGCCACCCCGACCTCGTCGGGCCCGTCCGCGAGGCACTGCAGGCCTGGGGTGGCCTCTACGTCATCGAGAACGTCCCCGGGGCCCCGCTCGAGAACCCCGCCGTCCTCTGCGGGTCGATGTTCGGGCTCGGTGTCCGCCGGCACCGGCTGTTCGAGAGCAACGCTCCCGTCGTCACGCCGCCGTGCAACCACGCCGCGCAGCGGGTCGTCTACGGCGTCTACGGGGCCCACGCCGACCGCCCTGGTGGCTGGACCCGCCCCAACGGCAAGTCCCGCGGGCTCAAGGCCACCAGCGTCCAGCACGCGCAGGAGGTCATGGGCATCGACTGGATGACGTCCTGGGGCGACCTCGCGGACGCCATCCCCCCCGCCTACACCGAGCACATCGGCCGCCAGCTCATTACCCACTTGGAGGTGGCCTCATGACCGCCGCACCCACACCCACCCCCCCCGCCGACGGCACGTGGCGTCAGGAAGCCGCCTGCCGCGAGTACCCCGTGGGCCGCGACTGGGACCCCTGGCACCCGGACAAGGGGGTCGGCGGGACCATCGCCGAAGCCAAGGCCGTGTGCAACGGGCGCGACGGGAACCCCCCATGCCCCGTGCGCATGCAGTGCCTCGGTGACGCCATCGACAAGGGCGACTGGTACGGCATCCGCGGCGGACTCACCGAGGGCGAACGACGGCAGTTCGTCCGCGGGGACCTTCGCGACCCCGACGAGTGCACCGTGCCCGACACCGGCACCCACGCCGGGTACAAGCAGCACCAGGCCCTAGGCGAGAAGGCGTGCCGCGCCTGCAAGAGGGCCAACGCGTCCTACCACCGCAGCCTGCAGCGCAAGCGTGGTGTGCGCCCCGTCGAGCAGGTGCGCAAGGAACGCAAGACGCGGGCCGTCGAGACCCTCGGCGCGTTCGAGTCCGCACTGGACGCCGGCCTCACACCGGCAGCAGCAGTCCAGGAGATCGGCGCACAGTCCGCCAACGCACTCGGGCGCATGGCCTACCGCAACGGACGCCCCGACCTCGGGCGCATCGCCGACACCGTGCGACGCCGCGCCGTGGCAGAGAACGGGGACACACCCCGGGTCCAGGCCGCACGACTCGGCGACCTCGCCGCAGCCATCGGCACACGGGTGCAGGTCTCATGAGCACCCCCGACGAGCACGCACGCGCGTACATCGCCGCCCAAGCCGTCCGTGGGCTCACACGCGAGATGCGTGGGCTCGAGCTCTGCAAGTGCGGCAAGGAATACGCGCCCTCCGCGGACGGGCGACGAGTCCACCAGATGGTGCTCGAGCACGTGCCGGTGAGAGACGAGGAGGTGAGCTGAATGGCAATGCGAAAGCCCGGAGCGTACGCACCCCTGTACGCCAACTACGCCGACGACGAGCGAATCATGGAGGTCGGTGAGGACGCAGAACTGATGTACGTCCGCATGCTCGCCTACGCCGCCCGCACACCCCGCACGGAGGGGTGGATCAGTGACCGCGTCGTCATGTCACGGCTCGGCATCCTCCCCCGCCAGTCGGGAAACGGTGCGGGAATCGATGCGGGAACTGATGCGGGAAGTCGTGCGGGACTCCTGTGCGACGTCGGTCTCATCGAGCGCGACGGGGACGGCTACCGCATCACGTCATGGCTCAAGTGGAACCGATCCGTCGAAGAGATGGACCGAGAGGCCCGCCGCGACTCCACACGCAAGAAGTCGCTGACCAGCGAGAACGACGGAAACGATGCGGGAACTCGTGCGGGAAACGATGCGGGACTCCCTCACCAAATCCCCCCGGCAGAAGCAGTACAGAAGACAGATCAGAAGCAGGTAGGCACCAAGCCGCGCGGCACGCGCCTCCCTGCCGACTTCAAGGTCACCCCCGAGATGGCCGCATGGGCACAGAAGGAAGCACCCGGACTCGACCTCAACCGGGCCACCGCCGAGTTCGCGGACTACTGGCGCGCAGTCGCCGGGGCCAAGGGCGTGAAGCTCGACTGGGTCGCCACATGGCGCAACGACATGCGACGCAAGGCCGAACGACTCGGCACCCTCGCCCCCGCCGGCCGCGGACCCCAGCACGTTGACCCGCTCAACCCTTGGAGGGGCTGATGACCGACAACGACGACAACCTGCGAGCATCCGAACGCGCCATCCTGGGCTCGTTCCTCCTGGCCCCCAACGAGGCCGTCCGTCCCGCACTTGAGGTGCTCACCGCCGCGGACTTCTCCGACGCACGCCTCGGGGACCTGTACGACGTCGTGGCGACCATGTACGGCGAAGGCACCCCCATCGAACTCATCTCGGTCGTGGCGGAGGCCGCACGCTCCACCGGCCCCGCCCGGCACATGCACGCCGCGGAGATCTTCGACCTGCAGGCCGAGACGTTCACCGCGTCGAACGTCGGTTGGCACATCAACCAGGTGGCCGAGGGTGCCGGGAAGCGTCGCATGAAGGCACACGGCACCCGCCTCGCGCAGCTCGCAGAAGGTGACATGGACCTCGGCGAGTTGATGAAGCTGGCCCGCGGCGAGTGGGAGTCGATCACCCACCACACGTCCAGCGAGCTCGAGGCCGTCACCCTCGGTGAACTGCTCATCGGGCAGGACGACTACGACTGGCTGATCCCCGACCTGCTCGAGCGTCTCGACCGGCTGATCCTCACCGGTGGTGAGGGCTCAGGGAAGTCGACGTTGGCCCGGCAGATCGCGATCCTCGCGGCGGCGGGAATCCACCCGACGACGTTCAAGGCGATCAAGCCGATCCGTGTGCTCGTCGTCGATGCGGAGAACAGTGCTCGGCAGTGGCGGCGCAAGGCCCGCCCCCTCGCTGCGAAGGCCGCACAGGTGGGGTCGCGTGACCCGCGGCAGCACATGCACGTCGTGGCGATGGACCAGATGGAGAAGACGCAGGGCCGCCTCGACCTCACCAGGGAGCGGGACCTGGGTGCGGTGCACCGGCTCATCGACCGCCACGAGCCGGACCTGCTGCTCATCGGCCCGCTGTACAAGCTCGTCCCTGGGGCGATCAACTCCGACGACGACGCGGCACCGTTGCTGACCGCGTTGGACTCGTTGCGGGCCCGTGGTGTGGCGATGGTCATGGAGGCGCACGCCGGCCACGGGACGGGGTCCAGTGGTGACCGTGAGTGGCGTCCTCGTGGGTCTGCGGCGCTCATGGGTTGGCCCGAGTTCGGTATGGGTTTGGCGATGGACCGTTCCGCGTTGATGCCGGGGCAGCCGCCGACGGTGTTCAACCTGCTGCGGTGGCGTGGTGACCGTGACGAGCGGGCGTGGCCTCACACCCTGGTGCGCGGTGGCGTGTGGCCGTGGACGGATGACAGCAGCTCGCACGCGCAGGGTCTCGGGCCGACGTGGACCCCGTCTCATCACGCGGCGGTGGCGTCATGACGCAGGCGAGGAAGCGTCGCGGCCTTGAGTCGCAGAACCGGCTGGCGGAGTACCTGGCCGCTCACGGGTGGCCGTACGCGCAGTCCGCCGGCGCTGGACGTCCAGGAACCGACGTGACCGGCACCCCGGGGCTCGTGTGGGAGTGCAAGGCCCGCACGGACTTCAACCCGGTGGGCTGGCTCAAGCAGGCTGAGAAGGGCGAGGGCGGCCTGTCCGTGGCCGTGTACCGGCCGAACGGTGTGGGCCCGCACCCGGAGAAGTTCATCGCGATGGTCCGCCTCTCAGAGTTCGTGCCGCTGTTGTTGGCCGCCGGCTATGGCGGGTACGTGCAGAACCCGGACTACAACCGAGGAGAGAAGTCATGACCGAGAAGATCACCACCGCCGAGGAGTTGGACGCGCTGCCCGTGGGGAGCGTGGTGCTAGACCGGGACGGCGACGAGTGGACGAAGCAGGCGACACCGGCCGTGTGGGTCACCCCGGAGACGCGGCCGTTCGGTTCGGAGCACGTGACGCGGAAGTGGGCGCCGCTCACCCTCGTGAGCCGCCCCGACGCTCCCGCCCCGCCCCTGCGGCCCGAGGCGGACCGGGAGGCGCTGCGAGTCGCGCTGACCGACGGCTACTGGCAGCGCACGGGCTACCGGGCAAACTGGGAGCATATCGGCCCGCTCATGGATGCCATCCTGGACGCAGGCTTTACCCTCGCCGCCCGTCAGCCCGCGCCGACGGTGAGCGCCGTCGACCGGGAGGATCTGGACGCCGACGTCGAGCGGGCGCTGCACACCCTCTACGACGCGGTGGACGGCAGCCGCGAGAAGGACCTGGCGTTCGAAGCGGTCAGCGACGCGCTGCGGCGCCGTCAGCCCGCCCCGTCCGCCGAGGACTTCGACGTCCAGCAGAGCGACGACGGGATCACGCGGGCAGACGAGGACCGGGAGGCGCTGGTGCGACGGCTGCAGGACGAGGTCGAGTACCGCGTGCGCACGGCCGCCGCCCTCGCCAAGTTCGGGCACAGCGTGCAGCCTGAGGTCGACGCCGGGCGGGCCCGCATCGCCGCCCTCGCGTCGTACCGGTCCGCCGAGGACCGGGAGGCGCTGGTCGAGCGCGAGCCGCTGGACCTGGGTGCGATCCGGGCCACCCTCGCCGCTGCCGCGCCGACGGTGAGCGCGGAGCAGGCGAAGGCCGCTGCCGTCGCGATGAACGATGCCCGCTGGGGTGCCGGTGAGTGGCCCGGTGTCCCGGGCCGCCAAGACCTCGACCAGGTCGGCGCAATGCTCGCCGCCCTTGGGATCGAGGTCACCCCGTGAGCGCCGTCGAGCGGGCCGCGCTGGACGAGAGCGTCACCACGCCCGGCCTGGACCCCGTCGAGCGCGTCCGCGTGTTCAACGCGTGGGCGATGGAACACCCGACGCGCGACGAGTACGGCGCGTTCATGGCGGGCTACCGTGCCGCTCTCGCCGTTGCCGCCCCGACCGTGGAGCAGGTGGCGGAGGTGCTGGCGGCACACCCGGACTTCTACTACCGGGAGGCCCAGCCCGGTGACAAGTGGTACGTCTGCGAGGGGTGTGGGGTCGAGATCGAAACCCACCTCTCGGCCGTGCGCTACGAGTTCGTCCAGCACCAGGCCGAGCAGGTCGTCGCGCTGTGGGGTGCGCCGTGAGCGGGGAGCGCGAGGAGAGTCGGCTTCACGAACGGGTCATCACGTCCCGGCAGAACGGGCGCACACGTGCCGCAATCGCCTGCCCGTTCTGCGGATGCACGACAGAGGCCTACGCCTGGTCTCTCGCGGGCAGTGGGAAGCGCTGCGAGTGCGGCGCCGTGCACCGCTGGCACCCGGCCGTGACGACAAAGCGGGTGACCCGATGACCGCCCCCCTGCCGACCCCGGCCGACGTGGAGGGCATGCGGGAGTGGCACGTGCGGGAAGTCGTCGCGGTCCACGAGTCCGGGCCCGAGGCATGGTGCCCCACGTGCCAGGTGCACTGGCCCTGTGACGCCGCCCGGCTGCTCGCGCTGGTGGACTCCGTCCGCCGTGAGGCCCGCGCCGAACTGGCGCAGGTGCGGGCGGTCTGCAACGAGCAGGACGCCCGCCTGGCCGCCGTGCTCGCCATGGCGGAAGAGGTCGAGCAGGCGAACGGGTACGGGCAGCGCATCGGGTACACCCTCAGCCGCGAGCAGCACGCCCACGACCTCGACCGCATCCGTCGAGCTGCCACCGGGGGCACACCATGACCCTTCTCGACCGGCTCCTACTCGCCCTCCTTCAAGGGCCCGTCCGCATCGGGAGGAGGCGCAAACGATGACCGATGACTACCGGTGCAGCACATGCGGTGTGCACCACGTCGTACCCAGCCTGGCCCGGATCTGTGAGCAGCGACACGAGGAGGAGAAGTGAGCACGTACGTCTACCTGGTCTGCATGGACCACGAGCCGCCGCTGATGGCCGAGGACGAGTCGGGGCAGCACCTGTACGACCTGCCGCGGATCCGCAGGGAGATCGCGGACCGTGAGGCGACCGTCGCGGCGGGAGCCGGCTACCACGAGAGCGTCACGAGCGCCGGGTTCGACCCGGCGGAGTACTTCCGGGCGCACTCGGCGCGGTTCCTGGCTCAGCACCTGACGTGCCAGATCGGGATCAGGGACGAGTACGGGGTCGAGCACGCGCTGACGGAGGCTGACCAGTGAGCGCTCTCGACGCCCGCGACGACCTCCGTGAGCTCGCCGAGCACTACGAGACCGTGGCATCCCTCGACCTGACCCCCGACCCGTCCGGTGTGCGCGGCGTCCCCGGATCGAGGGTCCCGCCCGGTGCACAAGCCATCCTCGACGAGGACGAGGTAGGGACTGCGCTGCGGGAGGTCGACGAGTGGGCGACGTTCCTGGTACACGTCCTCACCGACGAGCGAGACGCCGGACGCGTCGGGGTGACGCCGGCGCTCCTTCGCCACATCGGCGAGAACGCAGCCCACTTCCTCGACCACGACGATGAGGAGCTTCAGCTCGCGTTCACCGACGACCTGAAGCGACACAGGCGCAACCTCTCGCGCCTCGCCAGCAGGGCACTGAGGTTCGTCCGCACCGGGACGCCCTGCCAGGACCCCACGTGCACCGGGCAGTACGTCGCAGACCTCCCCCGCGTCGGCAAGCCCACCTCCGGGGACATCACCTGCGACCGGTGCAAGCACAAGGTCCCGCACTCCGTGTGGTCGTCATGGCCGCGGGCGAGGGTCGAGTGGGTGACCGTGGAACACGCGGCACGGATCGCAGGGGTGAGTGTCGCCGCAGTCAAGATGCGCGCTTCGCGGCTCAAGTGGAGGCGGCAGGGCGTGGGGCGCGAAGTGAAGTACTACCTGCCCCATGTCCGCGGGGAGCAGATTGGCGCGCCTGAGGCGTACGCATATGCGCCCGGCGGAGCCCAAGCCGGATAGAATGGGAACGGCCCCGGGTGGTGGTGGAACACCAGCCCGGGGCCTGACCCGCAGAGATCGACTAGACCGATCGGAGGGCTGAGATGCAGCCTACGTGCATCAAGGACACCTGTGAATCCGAGCCGTACCTGACGCGGCCCATCCCGTTGTGCGTCCGCCACGCAGGGAAGGTGTGGGCTGAGATGCAGCAGCGCATCGCGGCCACGCAGGGCATGGAGCAGGGCGACGACCTGGTGACACTCCACCAGGCGGCCGGGCGGTGCGCCGACATCACGCTCGACCAGCTCAAGGTGTGGGCGACACGGGGCAGGTTGAAGACTAGGAACGGGAAGCACGGCACGGCCGGGATGTACGCCATGTCAGACATCCAGGCACTGACGGGGAACGAGGCCGCCGAGCGCCCCGCGGCTCACGAGCCTGTTGTCTACTACGCCCGGATGGCGGATGGGTCCATCAAGATCGGCTACACCGCGGATCTCTACACGCGGATGACCGCCCTCTACGCGCGAGACGCGGTGCTCGCCATCGAGCCGGGCGGGAGAGAGGTTGAGGCGCAGAGGCATGCACGCTTTGGGGACCTGCGGATCGGGAGGGCTGAGATGTTCAGTCCTCATCCGCGTCTGATGGAGCACATCGCCGCGGTGATCCGAGAACACGGGATCCCTGATCTCGCAGGGTTTCGTGCGGCGAGTCGCTTGCGTCAGCGTACGCATATGCGGTAGAAAGTTACTCGACGCGGGGAGAGCCATCTCCTCATCACGAAGGCCCGGACCACACGGTTCGGGCCTTCGTCGCGTCACACAGACGCGGGACGCTACGGCTCCTGCCCCGCCATCGAGCGACGCCACATTGGCCAGCGTGCAACCGGGTGAGAGTCCGGTCGTCGCTCGATGTTGCGCCACCACAGACACCCGCCCCGGAGTACCAGGGCCCAGCGCCAACGCTTGATGCGAGGCTGGCGAGCCGTACACGGGGCGGGACAACGTACCCACACGCCACCCCACCAGGTGGCACACGGGTAGGCAGGGCAGTAGGTAGGGCGGCACGGAGGTGGTGGCCATGGCAGGGCGACGATGCCCAGCAACAGGCTGCCCGACCATCATCACCAACGGTGAGCGCTACTGCACCAACCACGCACGGGAGTACGAGACCAGGCGTGGCACCAGCACACAGCGCGGGTACGGCACCGAGCACCGTGCACTACGAGACGCATGGCAGAGGCGCATCGACGCAGGCGAGATCGTCAGGTGCGCACGCTGCGGGCTGCCGCTCTCGGCGCCGTGGGCGCTTGACCATCGAGACGATGACCGAAGCCGCTACCTCGGGCCCAGCCACGCGAGCTGTAACAACGCTGCTGGCGGCTCGTCCGCACACCGCTGAAGACAACACCCCCGCGCCTGCTGACACAGGCCGGGGGCATGGACGACTGTTAAGGAGTCGACATGATCGATGCTACTACCTCCCCTGTTCTACAGGCCCGCGTCATGGCGCGGATGGTGGAGCGTGACACCGGCTACCCCACCCCCTGCTGGGTGAGTGACCGGTGCCGTACCAACATGGGGTACACCAAGATGTCCGCGGATGGTCGACTGGACCTGACGCACCGCGTTGCGTACCGCGCCTTCCGTGGTGAGATCCCCGAGGGCTTGGTGCTGGACCACCTGTGCAGGGTGCGGTCGTGCTGCCGCCCCGACCACCTCGAGCCCGTCACCCACCGCGAGAACCTGGTGCGCGGCGAGACCATCACGGCTCGCGAGGTAGCGCAGACCGAATGCCTGCGCGGGCACCCGTTCTCCCCGGAGAACACGTACCTCCGCCCTGACAGGCACGGGCGTGTGTGTCGTCGCTGCCGCGACGAAGCAACCGCGCGCTCCCGGGCGAGGCGACGCGCAGCCCAGTAGGTCAAGCCGAGGCAAAGGGAGCCGATCCAAACCCGGACAAAGGGTGGGGGGAGGCCCCGACCCCGACCCCGAGGACGACCGCCGGGGAGGAGCGAAAAATCTGAAACGGGTTCACATATTCCGGGGGTGTGATCGTTGGAAGCCCGGATCTGCAATGTCGAGAAGGGCGCTCGAGTGACCGCTTGACCCAGCCGTCAGGGCGCGACGCCCTCCCGGACCCCGTGCTGGCGCGATGCCGGCGAGGAGATGATCCGAATGCCCCGTGGTGGCGCACGTAACCGTTCCGGCCCCCCCCCGTCTGAGACGTCGGGACGTTCTGACCGCCGCGGCTTCAAGCTGACGGCTCTGCCCGCGGAGGGCTATGACGGCCCCGTGCCGAAGTACCCGCTGCGGAAGGTCCCGGTCTTCAACGAGTACTTCGTCGACAAGCAGAAGATCCGCGAGTTCGACGAGGGTGCGACAGAGGCCCGCTGGGAGCGAGAGCAGGAACTGTGGGCGTGGGCCTGGACGACACCGCAGGCGTGCGCGTGGTCGATGCCGTCCGAGTCGTGGCGCATTCAGACGATCGGCATGTGGGTACGCACGTTTGTGATCTGCGAGGGTCCGGACGCGACCGCTGCCGACAAGAACAGCCTCCACCGGTTCGCCGACCAGATCGGCATGACGACTGCTGGCCTGGCCGAGATGGGCTGGAAGGTGGCTGTGGACGAGGTGGCTGTGAAGGCTGCCGAGAAGTCCGACGCCACCCCTGCCCGCAAGTCTTCCCGTGACCGCCTGTCGGTGGTCCCCGGTGGGAACTGACGATCTCGCCCTCGACTTCAACCCGCTCCACAGCCTTGGTTTCCTGGTCACGGACTGGATAGAGGCCCACTGCAAGGTCCCTGGTGGCGTGTACGAGGGCGAGCCGCTGCTGTTCAACGGCTGGCAGCTCTACTGCACGGCGAACCACTACCGGGTGCATGCGGACGCGGTTGTGGATCCTCGCCGGCTGGTGGCGCCGTTCGTGTACCGCCGTTCGATCGTCGTCGGCCCGCAGAAGTGCGGGAAGTCGCCGTGGGGTGCGGGGATGCTGCTGGCTGAGGGTGTGGGTCCGACGCTGTTCATCGGGTTCGCGGTCGGTGGCGAGCAGTACCGCTGCGAGGATCACGGATGCGGGTGCGGCTGGACGTACGACTACCAGCCCGGTGAGGCGATGGGTGCACCGCGACGCAAGTCCCTGCTGGGCCTCCTGGCCTACGCGGAGTCACAGACGCAGAACGTGTACGAGCCGCTGCAGACGATGATCCACTCGGGTCCGTTGGCGGAGTTCGTGCACGTGCGCGAGGGCTTCATCCGCCTCCCGAACCGCGGGAAGATCGTGCCCCTGTCGGCTGCTGCACGCTCGAAGCTGGGTCAGCCCCTCACGGGTGGCCTGGGTGACGAGTCGGGGCTGTACACGGCGTCGAACAAGGTGCTCGACACGTGGCAGACGATGCGCCGCGGGATCGCCGCCATGCAGGGCCGCACGATCGAGCTCACAAACCCGTGGGACCCGATGGAGAACAGCGCGGCCCAGCAGGCGTTCGAGTCGAGGCGCCCGGACATCTTCCGCTACTACCGGAAGCCGCCGGCCGACCTGTCGTACGGGAACAAGCGTGACCGACACAAGATCCATGTGCACGTGTACGCGGACTCTCCGTGGGTGGACCCGACGTCGATCGACGCTGAGGCGGCCGAGCTCGTCGAGACGGACCCGACGCAGGCTGAGCGGTTCTTCGGGAACCGCCTGGTGCAGGGCCTTGGGTCGTATATGCCCGAGGCGTTGTGGCAGGAGACCGAGGATGCGACGCGCGTTGTCGAGCCTGGTGAGCGTGTCGCGGGCGGCTTCGATGGTTCTGCCTCGCAGGACTGGACGGCGCTGCGCCTCGAGACGGCTGGCGGTCACCGGTTCACGCCGACGTACGGGCCTGACAAGCGCCCGACGTACTGGAACCCCGACGAGTGGGGCGGCCGGATTCCCCGCGGGGAGGTCCAGGCCGCGGTTGCTGAGGTCTTCGCCCGGTACAAGGTCGCGCGGCTGTACGTCGACCCGAGGCACTGGGAGACGCAGGCCGACGAGTGGGCGGCTGAGCATGGCGAGGACGTCGTGGTGATGTGGCCGACGAACCAGGTCAGTCGCATGCACGCCGCACTGATCCGGTTCCTTGAGGACACGGCGGAGCGGTTGACGACACACGACGCCGACGAGGCCGCGCAGGCTGCGGCGAGGAACGCCCGCAAGGTCGCGAAGGCCGGCGAGCGGTACATCCTCGGCAAGCCCGCGGAGCACCAGAAGATCGACGTTCTCATGGCTGACGTCCTCGCTCACGAGGCCGCGGCTGACCAGCGGGCCGAGGGGTGGGCCGCTCCACCGAGCCGCACCGTGATGGTGTCGCGCCGACGATGACCAATAGGGGGTGTCGTGGCTACCGAGATCGACACTCTCAAGTTGCTGTGTGCGTCGCTGACCACTGCTCGCAGGACGCTCGAGACGTATGACGCGTACTACGAGGGCGAGCAGCCGATCCGGTTCGTTGCGCCGGCCATGCAGGAGGAGTACGGGGAGCGCATCACTGCTCTCCTGCTGGCCTTCCCGCGCGTGGTGGCGGACGCCTACGAGGAGCGCTTGGACGTCGAGGGGTTCCGCTACGCCGGGAACTCCTCGGGCGACGAGGGCCTGTGGGATGTGTGGCAGGCGAACGACCTGGATGAGCAGTCGCAGCAGGCGCATCTGGATGCGATCGCGCTGTCCCGGTCGTACGTGATCGTGGGGTCGGGCGACTCGGGGGATGACGCTCCGATCGTCACGGTGGAGTCCCCGCTGCAGGTGTTCGCGCGTCGGGATCCCCGTACTCGTCGCGTCATCTCGGCTGTGAAGCGGTGGGACGAGGGTGAGGCGGGGTCCCGGGAGCAGCACGCGGTGCTGTACCTGCCGGATTCGACGACGCACTACGTGGCTGGCGGCCGTGAGGGCTGGCAGGTTCGCGGCAAGGTCGACAAGCACGAGCTCGGCCGCACTCCGGTGGTGCCGCTCGTGAATCGGCCGCGGATTCTGCGTCCGGATGGCCTGTCGGAGTTCCACGACGCCATTGGGCCCGCCGACGCGATGAACAAGATCGTGACGGACATGATGGTCTCCGCCGAGCATCACGCAATGCCTCGTCGGTGGGCGACGGCGATCAAGTCGAACGACTTCCAGGACGAGAACGGGAATCCGATCAGCGCGTGGTCTCGTGACGCCGGCACCCTGTGGGCGACGGAGAGCGAGAAGGCGACGTTCGGTCAGTTCCGTGAGGCCGATCTGGCGAACTTCCACAACACGGTGAAGCTGCTGACGCAGATTATCCTGCAGCTTGCCGGTCTGCCTCCGCACTACGCGTCGTTTGCTGGCGGCGAGGGTAACCCGACGTCGGCGGATGCGATTCGTTCGTCTGAGTCGCGCCTGGTGAAGCGTGCTGAGCGGAAGCAGACGTACTTCGGTGGGTCTTGGGAGGACGTCCAGCGGCTGATCCTGCGTTTCCAGACGGGCGCGTGGGACCCGAAGGCGCGGTCGCTCGAGACGATCTGGCGTGACCCGTCGACTCCGACGGTGGCGCAGAAGGCCGACGCCACGCTGAAGCTCGCCACGCCGATCCAGAACGGGCGGGCGATCGTCCCGCTTGAGCAGGCGCGCATCGACCTCGGGTACACACCCGAGCAGCGCAAGCGCATGGCGGACATGGACCGTGAGGCGGAGGCGGACCCGTACCTGATGCGAGTCGAGGCCAAGGATGCGGCGGTGAGTGATGCTGACGCAGACGCTCCCGCGGACCGCTGAGGCGTACGCGCTCGATCAGCGCCGTGAGATCGCGGCGGCCGTGGCGGCGGTTCGTCGTCTGTGGCGGCGCATGGGTGACGACTTCGACGGCTCCTGGGCGCGTATCGGCCCGCAGATGCTCGCGGTGACGGACATCGCTCAGGAGCGTGTCGCGGTCGGGGCGCTCGAGTACGTCCCTGCGGTCCTTGAGGACACGGGGCAGGTGCAGGCGGTCCGTGCGGTCGCCACACCTCAGCCGCGGTCGCTCGTGGGCGTCGCTGGTGACGGGCGCCCGGTGTCTGGCCTGCTGTACGAGGCTGTGGTGGGCGCAAAGACGGCCATCCGGGATGGTGCGTCGGCTGCTCAGGCGCTCGCTCAGCGGGGCCAGTGGTTGACGATGGCGACGGGCACGCTCCTGTCGGATACGGGTCGTCAGGCTGAGTCGCTGGGCATGGGAGTCCGGCCCGTCAGCGGGTACGTGCGGATGCTGACTCCGCCGTCGTGTGCGCGGTGCGTGGTCCTCGCGGGCCGCTGGTACCGCAAGTCGGCGGGGTTCGCACGCCACCCGGGTTGCGACTGCAGGCACATCCCGGCGTCGGAGTCTGTGGGCGGCGACATGACAGTCGACCCTCGCGCGTACTTCGACTCTCTCGATGTCGCCGGGCGGGACGCGGCGTTCGGCAAGGCGGGTGCGGAAGCGATCCGTGAGGGCGCTGACATCGGCCAGGTCGTCAACGCCCGCCGCGGCGTGTCACTCGCCGGGCAGACAAGCACCACGTCCCGCGAGATGTGGGTGCGCAAGCCCGATGGCTCAGTCGTGTGGGAGTCCCGCACGGTCAACGTCACGAGGCGCCAGGCACAAGCCACTCAGGTCGGTGGCCGGAACGTCCTGACGACCACTGAGGGCACCACCCGCCGCGGGCAGGCGTCACGCGCCGCCACTGGCCGCCGGGGTGCGCGCCTCATGCCCGAGACCATCTCGCAGGTCGCCACCGACCGCGAGGACTACCTGAGGCTCCTGCGAGTCAACGGCTACGTGTAGCCCCCACATGTCTCCCCGATGCCGCGAGGGCACGGGACGGATCACCCAAGGAGACGGCGCGATGCCGGAGCCCATCACCCCCACGCCCGCCGCTCCTGTGGCGGACCCGACCCCTACCCCTGCGGTTGACGGCACGACGCCGACGCCCGCACCCGAGACCACCCCTCCCGCGCAGCCCGCACCGGTCCGGCCGGACGGTGTGAGCGACACCGAGTGGGGCGCCCTCGGGGACCCCGGCAAGGCCGCTCTCGTCAGGGAGCGTGCCGCGTCGGCGCAGGCGACGGCCGAACTCGCGGCCCTGCGCAAGCAGATCGAGGACGCGAACAAGTCCGCCGAGCAGCGCACGGCGGATGACCTCAAGGCGGCCCAGGAGGCTGCTGCTGCGAACGCCGCGAAGGCGCTGCGGTACGAGGTTGCTGCTGAGGCTGGGATCCCTCTGGCGCTGGCTGCCCGTCTGACGGGTAGCACACGTGAGGAGATCGCCGCTGACGCGGAGGCTCTCAAGACCCTCATCCCGGCTGGTGCGACGCCGCCGCGGAACCCCGCCCCGGATCCCGGTCAGGGACCCAGGCCGGACGAGCCCGACCCCGACGCGGAGTACGAGAAGTACGCCGCATCCATGAAGCTCCCCTCTGTCCGAAAGTGAGGCCATCTGATGGCTGAGTACCTTCCCGTCTTCAAGCCGGGTCAGGCGGTCACGCTCAAGGCGTCCGCTGCGATCACCGGCGGCCAGCTCGTCGCCGTGACTGGCGTCGGCACTGTCGGCCCTGCCGGCGCGAACGCCGTGAACTGGATCGGTGTCGCCTCGAACGACGCCGCGACGAACGACAACGTGACGATCTTCACCGATGGTGTGCAGTCGGTCACGGCGTCGGGTTCCGTCACTGCGGGTGACCTCGTGGTTGCTGCCGCTGCTGGTGCCGTGTCGACCCTGGCTGCCGTCACCACGCCCACCCCGGCCGATGTGACCGGCGCGCGGGGCCTCGTGGGTGTCGCGCTGTCCACGGCCACGAACGGCAACAAGGTCCGCGTCAAGTTCTCCCGCTGACCTGCCCCCAACCCTCTTCGGCTGGCCGTGTGCCGCCGCTCGCCTTGAAAGGTGACACCTGATGGCAACCTACCCCCCGGCAGCGGCCACGCTGTCCGACCCGAACCTCACCGCGTCGCGGTTCCTGCAGAACCCGAACTTCGTCGCTCGCGCGATGCAGGAGCTCGGCGACCTGCGCTACCGCGGGACGTTCCTTCTCACCGGCCGCCAGGAGACCACTGGTGGCGCTGTGGGCTACGAGCAGGTCGAGGGCATCTTCGCGGACGCCCCGCCCGAGATCGTCGCCCCCGGTGGTGAGTACTCGCTGACGACCATCTCGGATGGTCCTGCCGGTCTGGCGCGTGTCGCCAAGTACGGCAAGGACACGATGGTCTACGACGAGGCGATCAAGCGCCGCAACATGGACCCGGTCCGCAAGGGCATGCAGAAGCTCGTGAACTCTGCGGGTCTCGTCATCGACCAGGCGGTCGTGTCGGTCATCGCTTCGGCGGTCACCGCGAACCGTGCGGCGACGGCGGCGTGGAACAGCGCGAGCCCGAAGGTGCTGCAGGACATCCTGCGGGCCGTCGCCGACGTGCGGGCCCTGAACCTCGGATACGAGCCGAACGCGCTGCTCGTGGATGACGCCACGTGGGCGTACCTCGCGTCGGACCCGACGATCTCCGCTGCGATGGCGCGTGAGTCCGCGACCAGCCCGGTCTACACGGGTCGGTTCGAGGTCCTCGCGGGTCTGCAGGTCATCCCGACGCCGGCGGCGAACCTGCCCGGTGGTCTCGGCACGAACGCTTGGGTCATCGACACGGACCAGCTCGGCTTCATCGCGACGGAGGACCTTGAGGGCGGCTACCAGCAGGCTGGCGAGCTCGTCCAGACGAAGGTCATCCGGCAGGAGGAGAACGACGGGTGGCGTCTGCGTGCCCGCGCGAACTTCGTCCCGGTCGTCACGGACCCGGGGGCTGGCTTCCGCATCTCGGGCGTCGCCTGATGGCTGCGCACGTCACGGCCGCTCTCGTCGTGGCGCACGTCAACGGCAAGGTGCAGCACCTGTACCACGGTGACGTCGTCCCGGCGGGCATCGACAAGGGGTCGCTGGCGAACCTCGTGTCCCTGGGCTTCGTGTCCACGGACGACGAGGTCGTTGGCGAGCCCCAGGGCTTCGAGCCCTCCGACATGGAGCGGCCCGCTGAGGCGGGCCCGGGGTCGGCCAAGGAGAAGTGGCTGGCCTACGCGGCAGCAAAGGGTGTCGAGGTCGACGCGGAGGCGTCGAAGGAGGACATCGTCAAGGCCGTTTCCGACGCAGGTCACTGAGTGAGGAGGTGGTGCGGTCGTGTCGTACGCAACCGTTGTTGACGTGGGCACGCGGCTCGGCCGCACCATCGACTCCACTGAGGAGCAGGCACAGGTTCAGGCGTGGCTGGATGACGTCGAGGTGCTGATCCGTTCGCGGATCCCGGACCTGCCAGGTCTGGTCGCTGCGGGTGCGCCGACTGTGGCGACTCTCGTCATGGTCGAGTCGAACGCGGTTATTCGAAAGATTCGAAACCCCGAGGGGTACACCTCGGAGACGATCGACGACTACACGTACCGGTACAACGAGCAGGTGCGCCGCGGGGACATCTTCCTCACGGATGACGAGTGGGCGCTGCTCCTCCCGACGTCGCGGGCTCGCGGTGCGTTCACCGTGCGCCCGCAGTGGGGGTGACGCGATGACCGCGCCCACTGCCCTCCGCTCCGGTCGTGCCGCAGCCGAGCGGCTGATGACTGACACGTGCACACTCGAGCGTCCTGGCGAGCTGGTCGACGACGTGACCGGCGAGGCCGTCATGGAGACGGTCTACGAGGGCCGCTGCAAGATCCAGACGTACGAGGGCTACGAGCAGAACCCCACGGCTGGCGGCGCTGTGCTGACGGTGCAGCGGTACCGGGTGGATCTGCCGGCGTCGGTGCAGCCGCGGCCGGGTGACCTGGTGACGGTGACCGCGTCACTGACGGACCCGCACCTGGTGGGCAAGCGATACCGGGTGACGGCCCCGTTCAACAAGTCGTACGCGACGGCCTCGAGGTGCTTCGTGGACGAGGTGGTGACCTGATGGCTGATGACCTGCGTTCGTTCGCGGTGGAGCTCGGCAAGGTCGCGTCCGAGGTGCTGCCTGATGTGGACAAGGTCGCGAAGAAGGCCGCGCAGAACATGAAGGACGAGTACGCGCAGGAGGCTTCGTCGTCGGGGCACTTCTCGTCGGTCGGCCCGTCTTGGTCGTATGACCGCGCGTACGGCGTCGGGTCGGTGGGGTACGAGCTGGGCCCGGACAAGGGCCGTGCTGGTGGTGCCCTGGCGAACATCTACTACTTCGGGTCGCCGCGTGGTGGTGGCGGCACGGGCGACATCGAGGGCCCCCTGGATCGTGAGCAGCCGCGCATGATGAAGGCGCTCGATGATCTCCTGGGTGGCCTGCTGTGAGCGCGTACGACGTCCTGGCGGCGTCGGTTCTGGCGCTCGCCCCGGCTGGCACGCACCTGGGTGAGATCCCTGATGAGGCGCCGTTGCCGTGGCGGTCGATGCGCGTGAGCATCCCGGGCGCGAACCAGCGGTCCGAGGCTGCGACGGTCCAGTCGCATCTGGTGCGCGTGTCGCTGCTGGTCTCCACGGCCACGGACACGGGCACGTTGCGTCTGGCGGGTGAGGCGATCGACGACCTGGACGGTGTGCGCCCGGTCGCTGACGGCTGGCTGTGCGGGCCGATCCTGTCGCGCGGTTCGTCCCAGCCGTACACGACGGACGTCGTGGTGCAGCACGCGAACCGGCGCCTCGTGTCCGTCCCCCTGTCGTTCGAGTTCACCGCTACCAAGCTTCCCCCGGAGGCCACGCCATGACCCGCCCCGTCTACGTCCGCGTCAAGGACCCGTCGACGAAGCACGAGTGGGACGAGCCCGAGGGTTCGCCGCTCATCACCAAGGGACGCGTCGAGGTCGTGAAGTCCGACCGCTACCCGCCGTCCACGGTCATCCGACCCACCAAGTACCACCTCGAGCGCAAGCCGCGCCGAGGCGAGCCCACGCCGGCCGGCGAGGGCACCACCGAGAAGGAGTGATCCCGACATGGCGCTGATTCCCAGCACGCCGGCCGACGGCAACATCCGTACGGTCATCGTCACGACGATCGCGGGTGCGATCCCGACGCTCGTCGAGGCGAACGGCGGAGACGACATCTCGTGCTACCTGACCCCGGGCGGCTTCGCGCTGACCACGGACCAGGGCACGATCACCGACGAGCGTGAGTGCAGCACGCAGACGTTCGGTGCCCCGGGCCGCAAGACGTACGGCCTGACGATCACGGGCATCGACAACACGAACAGCCCGAACGAGGCCACCAGCAACCTTCTGGTGGAGGCGCTCCCCGAGGGTGCTCAGCGGTACGCGATCCGTCGCCGCGGCAAGGCGTTCGATGCGCCGTTCGCGGCCGACGACGTCGTGACGGTCGTCCCGTTCGTCGCGGGCGTCAAGGCGGAGGTCGCCGCGGAGGCGAACAGCGTCCTGCGTTCGACGTGGTCCGCGTTCATCACGGGCGACGTCGAGACGGTCACGCTCGTCGCCGGCGGCGCCTGACCCCCATGCACGGCCTCCCCCCGGCGTCGGCTCACGCCGGGGGGAGGCGCACCACCTCATCTGAGCCGATCCTGAGCCGAGGAGCCCCACCCATGAGCCTGACCCTGACCCGGGCGACCAAGGTCGTCCCCCTGTGCGTGAACCTGTCCCTGAAGTCGGAGCATGACCGCGCCGTGGCAGCTCTGCAGGACGCACGCAACGCCGCCGCGCAGGATGCCCGCGAGGCGTCCACGGAGGTCCGCGAGGCTGCGGAGGCGGTCCAGGACATCGAGCAGCAGATGCGCGACCACACGGTCAACTTCACGCTGCAGGCGCTCCCCCGCAAGAAGTGGGCGGAGTTCGTCGCGGCGAACCCCCCGCGCCCGGGCGACGAGACGGACAAGGCGCTGGACGTGAACGTGTCCGCGCTCGACGTGGTCATCGTCCAGGCGATCACGTCGGTGCAGAGCCGCGACGGGTCGGACGTGCCCTTCGTGGCCGCGACCGACTGGGAGCCGCTGGCCGACGAGATGTCCACGGCCCAGTGGAATGACTTCGCACAGGCCGTCCTCGCGCTCAACAACGGCGTGACGTCCGCCCCTTTCTCGCCGGCCGCGTCGCTCGTGATCCAGCGCTCCGAGCAGACCTCGAAGCGGCCGAGCGCCTAGGCATCAGCTTGAAGCGGTTCTCCGGGTGGGAGCCGCGCACGGTATACGAGTACGACGACGAGGGCCGCATGGTCTCGTCGTCGCTCGAGGTCGAGTGGGACGACACGGAGCGTGCGTGGATGCTCGCGCTCGAGCAGTACCGCACCGAGGTGTTGTGCCCGTGCGGGTGCGGGTGGCCCAAGGAGATCAGCCAGGACCCGATGACGGAGTTCACCCGTCGGGTCCCTGAGCCGACGCGTTGCCACATCCGCACGGGCCTGGCGAAGGCACAGCAGCAGTACCACGAGGCGAACCCTCAGGGTGAGATGACGGGCCTGCTGTGGGGCGTGACAGTCCAGTCGGACTAGACGCGCTTCGCGATCCCCACGCACACGGCGAGGGCCGCGGCGACGAGGGCAACACCCCACCACATCTCCCCTGGCGCCTGTGTGCCGCCGACGAGGAACACCGCCAGGCCGGCCCCTGCGCCGGTCACCCAGCGGTCTCTGCGTCGTGTCTCCATATCAGCAGTGTGACACCTCGACCCACGAAACGGAGGGGTGAAACATGGCTGACCGTTCCATCGTGGTGAAGATCGGCGCTGACGTCTCGGGCCTTGTGAATGGCCTCAAGACGGCCGCGAAGGCGACACAGGACGCTGCGAACCGCACCGACGAGTGGGTCGGGAAGAACCAGCAGAACATCACGCACCTCTCGGGCGGGTTCCTGAAGGCTGGCGCTGTTCTGACGGGGTTCGCGGCGCTCTCTGTGACGAGGTTCGCGCAGTTCGATGCGGCGATGTCGTCGGTCGCTGCGGCCACGATGGAGTCCGCCGAGAACATGGCGGTGCTGCGTCAGGCCGCGATCGAGGCTGGCGCTGACACGCAGTACAGCGCCACCGAGGCTGCCGGTGCGATCGAGGAGCTCGCGAAGGCTGGCGTCTCCACGGCTGACATCCTCGCGGGCGGGCTCGCGGGGTCCCTGAACCTGGCGGCGTCCGGCGCGATCGGCGTCGGCGAGGCGGCCGAGATCGCGGCCACCGCCATGACCCAGTTCGGCCTCAAGGGCGACCAGGTCTCGCACATCGCGGACCTCCTGGCCGCTGGTGCGGGCAAGGCTCAGGGCGGTGTCGGCGATCTCGGCATGGCGCTCAAGCAGACGGGCCTCGTGGCCGACCAGACCGGCCTCTCGATCGAAGAGACCGTCGGCGGGCTCACGGCGTTCGCCAAGGCGGGCCTCGTCGGTTCCGACGCAGGCACATCGTTCAAGTCCATGCTGCAGCGTTTGACGCCGCAGTCCAAGGAAGCCGAGAGCGAGATGAAGCGCCTGGGCATCTCTGCCTACGACGCTCAGGGCGAGTTCATCGGGTTGGCGAATTTCGCTGGCGTGCTGCAGCAGGCGCTCAAGGACAAGTCGAGTGAAGAGCGCAACTCGGCTATGGCGACGATCTTCGGGTCGGATGCTGTGCGTGCGGCCAACGTGATCTACGAGCAGGGCGCCGCTGGCGTTGAGAAGTGGACTGACGCCGTCAACGATCAGGGGTACGCGGCTGAGCAGGCGCGCATCCGTACGGACAACCTTCTGGGCGACATCGAGCGCCTGGGAGGGTCGATCGACACTGCCTTCATCCAGTCGGGCTCTGGTGCGAACGACGTCCTGCGTGAGATGGCGCAGGGTGCGGAGTCCGTGGTGGATGCGATCGGCGGGATGCCTGAGCCGATCCTGTCGGCGACAACGCTCCTGGCTGGCACCGGCGGGCTGGCGGCGCTCGGCGTGGGGGCGCTCGGCAAGTTGGTCGTAGGCGTCCATGAGACCAAGTCTGCGATCCAGGGCCTGGGCGTATCCATGAAGACCGCTGGCTTGGTCGCGGGCGGCCTGGGCGCTGCCTTGGCCATCGGGACCCTGGCGTTCGCGAACTGGGCGCAGAAGGCTGCCGAGGCGAGGGCCCGTGCCGATGAGTTCCAGGGGACCCTGGACGCGGTCGGGGACACCACGAAGGCGACGCTCGACACCATCAACCGGGGCCTGTCGACCGCTGACATCGGCGGCGGCTTCATGGAGAAGCTGTTCGGCAACGGGGACCCGCGTTCGGCGATCGACCTTGCCAACGAGATGGGCATCGCAGTCGGGGACCTGCAGGGCGCGATCCTCGGGCAGTCGGACGCGCTGGACAGGGTTAACCGCGCGCAGCAGGAGTACATCTCTGCGGGGCTCGAGAAGTCCCGTGAGGCGTACAACGGTGCGAAGTTCGACGTGGACGAGCTGAACATCGCCCTGGACGAGCAGTCCGAGGCGTTGACCACGGCGCAGAAGCAGCAGATCCAGCAGGCGAAGGCCGCTGAGGAGGCGGGCATCGCCACAGACGGGTCTGCCACGGCGGTCGAGAAGTACGCGGCGGCTCAGCGTGCGGGCATCGAAACCACGGAGCAGTACACGGACGCGCTCAAGGATCTCGTCGACCAGCAGCGTGAGGCTGCGGGCATCGTCCTGAGCCTGCGCGATGCGCAGCGCCAGTTCGAGGAGTCGATCGCGACGGCGTCGGCGGCGCTCGAGGAGAACGGGGCGACGCTCGACATCACCACGGAGAAGGGCCGCGCGAACCAGGCGGCTCTGGACGACATCGCGTCGTCCGGGTGGAGTGTCATCGCGTCACTGCGGGAGAACGGCGCTACCCAGCAGGAGCTGCAGGGGACGATGCAGACGACGCGGGACCGGTTCCTTGCGGTCGCGGGGCAGATGGGTATGAGCGCGGATCAGGCGAACCGCTTGGCGGACGAGCTCGGCCTGATCCCGGCGAACGTGAACGTGGATGTGGCGGTTGACACGTCCGAGGCGATGGCCGACCTGGCTGCGTTCCGGGCGGGTGTGGAGCGTCAGCAGATCACGATCCGTGCGCGTGTGGCGGCGGACCCGAACTTTGACCCGGCGAAGTCGTTCTCAACGATTGCGCGTGCCAGTGGAGGCCCTGTGTACGGGCCGGGCACGGGCACGTCGGATTCGATCCCGGCGTGGCTGTCGAATGGCGAGTGGGTCATCAAGGCGGCGAGCGTGGCGAAGTACGGGTCGTCGTTCATGTCGGCACTCAACTCGGGCACGCTGCCGCGGTATGCGGCCGGCGGGCCTGTGGTCCAGTACACGACAGGTCCGGTGTCGGCGCCTCGCGCGACGGCGTCGGCGTCCAGTGCGGCTCAGCAGCCCATGGTGTCGATCGGGTCCTTGGTGACTGCCGACCCCCGGGCAGCAGTCCACGAGGTGTCAGCACTGGTGGCCCTACAGATGGCGGGGAGGGTCAAGTGACGCTCTCGTGCACCACTGTCCAGTGGCGGGGCCTGACCCTGTCGTCTGACCTGTCATCCCCGTTCGGCATCCGCACCCTCCTGGGGTGGGATGAGCTCCCGGATGCGCGTTTCGAGTCGAGCGGGCGACCTGCGGGGCACGGCTCGTTCGCTACCCCTGTGTGGGGTGACGAGCGGGTCGTGACCCTGGGCGGGCAGATCTTGTCTGCGGACCGCGACGCCTTGCTCTCGCACTTGTCGTCGGTCATGACGTGGGGTGCGAGCGGTGGTGTAACCGAGGACCTGGTTGTGACTCGGGCGGGGCGCACACTGACGGCAGGTGCGCGTCTGACTGCGTTCAAGACGCCGACTGATGGCGACTGGGCGTTCGGCCTGGTGCCGTTCGTGGTGGAGTGGCGTTGCCCTGACCCTCTGCGGTACGGGCCGACGATCAACGCGATCACGACGTTCCCCGCAGAGGCGGGCGGTCTCGAGTTTGACCTTTTCACGGATGGGACCACGCACACTGGCGCGCTTGAGTTCGGTGAGGCGGGGTCTACGGGTCGCGTCTACCTGGGCCCGCAGGATGGCACTGCGCCGGGGCACACGCAGTTCTTGGTGACGGGTCCGACGCCGCCGTTTTCCATTGTTCGCGTGGAGACGGGTCGCCGTATCGAGTTCTCCCGCCCGGTGGCTGCCGGCGCCCAGCTTCTCATTGATACGGCCACGGGTGTGGTTCTGATTGATGGGGGCGACGTGGACTACTCAGGTCTTTTGACGCGGTGGGAGTGGGATCCGGTGGAGCCTGGCTCTCCGGTCACGTTCGCGTTCCTTCCGCATGGGCCGTCGACTGCGGGGACGTTGACGGTCATTCACCGGGCGGCGTGGTGGTGAGCGCCCCGCGCCTGTCGCTGATCGTGGGCGAGTTGCGGACGGGTCGACGCCTGGTGTCGATGCCGGTGTCGGACTGCTCGTGGTCGGTCGCGTCGGGTGCTCCCGGCACGATCGAGGCGACGATCCCGAAGCTCGCGGCGGACTACCAGCGCATGACGGCCCGCGCGGTATCGGGGCAGTGGCCGGGCGACGGGGTGCACCCGTCCCTGACGACGTTCCCCCAGCAGGCTGTGCTCAGGTGGGCCCCCGACGGCCGCTCGCGTCGCGACATCGGTGGCGTCACGGAGCCCACGCGGATGTTCGCTGCGGTGCTGGCGGGTGACCGGGTCATTGAGGCGGGGCCGATCTGGGCTCGCGCTGAGGATGAGTCGTCGTTGACGATCCGCGCGACGGGCCTGGGGTCGATCTTCGATCACCGGGTGCTGCTGTCGTCCACGGTCGCCTGGGGCACGGTGGGTGCGGTCACGTCGTCGTCCCTGTCGTATTCGGGGCTGTCGTTGGGCACGATCGCGAAGCGTCTCGTGCAGGCGGTGATGGCTCACACGGGTGGCGATCTGCCGATCGTGCTGCCCGCGGACGAGTCGGGTTCGCATGAGCGGGTCTACCCGGGCTTCGAGATGGCGACGGTGGCGCAGCGCCTCGAGCAGTTGGCCGAGGTGGATGGCGGCCCGGAGCTTGCGTTCGAGCCGCGGTTGACGGCTGACCGGCTGGGCGTCGAGTGGGTGATGCGCGTCGGTACGGCGGCGGATCCTACGTTGCACCAGGAGGGGCTGGACTGGATCGCGGACGCGTCTGCCCCCCGTGGCAGCGTGAAGTCCTTCGCTGTGTCGGAGGACGGTACGGCGGTCACGTCGCGTGCGTTCGCGAAGGGTTCGGGTACGGACGAGGCGACGATCTTGTCTCGCCCGGCGGCGCGCACGGATCTCCTGGCGGCAGGGTTCCCGCTGCTGGATTCGGTGCGGTCGTACTCGACGGTCCTCGATCAGGGGACCATCGATTCCCATGCGCGGGCTGATCTGGCGGCGAACGACCGCCCGTGGGTGACGTGGAGCCTGCAGGTCGAGGCGGATGACCGCCTGGGGCAGTACCGCCCGGGTGACTGGTGGACGATCCGGACGCCGGAGATGGTCCTGGTCGATGCCGGTTCGCATCGAGCTCGGTGCGCGTCGATCCGCGGGTCGTTTGGCTCTCCGACTGTTGATCTGCAGATGGTGCCGATGGAGGTGGCGGGGTGACGAGCCTGCAGAGTCCTGGGCGTCAGAACAGCCCTGAACCTTTCGCTGATCTGGTCGCGAAGATCCAGGCCATGCAGCGCGAGCTGGGCGATTTGACGTCGTCGTTGCTGCGGTCGGCTGGGATCTCGGTATCTCCGGAGGGGATGACTGTCGACCGGGCGCTTGAGGTGCTCGGTCAGATGAATGTCCAGGGGGACCTGGACGTTTCCGGTGGCGCGGTGTTCTCCGGTGACATGCGGATCGAGGGGACGTTGTCCCTGCCGGCGGGGATCATCGACAACGAGGCGCTCGCCAACCCGATCGAATCGCGGTCCAACCACAACGCGGCCACGGGCTTCGCGTGGACAACGGCGGAAATCGACCGTGCCCCCGTGGCGATCACCGTCCCCCCGGGGTTCACGAAGGCCACGGTGACGGCGGTCGCGTCGGCCTACGCGTACAACGCCCTTGCCAACCCTTCGGGGTATGGCTGGGTTCGCGCCTACGTGCAGGTGAGCGGCACGGTGTGGCGGTACACGGCGGCCTCGACGATCCGTCTCGATCCCGACTGGGCCGGGAGCGCGAACGCGCTGCTGGTCTACACGTTCGACGTCACAGACGGCCAGACGCTCACGGCGTGGTCGCGACTGAGTGCGTCACACGGGCTGGCGGCTATCCCTCAGCACTATGCGGACACCGTCATGCACGTGCTGTTTCACCGCTAGCCGTCGCTACCGGCGCCGTGGACGAAATCGGCCGACGGGAGTCCGGGGCCACCCTCGCCGGGGCTGTTGGGAGCGGGGCGCTCGGCGACGGGCTCAGGCGCTGGTGCAGGCGCAGGTTCCACCGGTGCGGGCTCCGGATCCACCACGGGCGCGGGCTCCGGCTCGGGCACGACGACCGGCTCAGGCTCAGGCACAACGACCTCCACAGGGGGCTCGGGGGCAACCACAGGCTCGGGGGCCACGGTCGGCTCGGGCGTGAGCTCGGGCTCGACGGTCTCGACGACCTCGACGAGCGACGCGGGCCGAACGGGCTCGTCGTCAGCGTTCGCGAGTGTGCCTGCGACGACTGCGCCGACGACCGCTGTGAGCGTGACGCCGACGCCAATGAGGGTCCCCCTGATGTCCATGCGCAGAGCATACCGCGCACATACCACACGTGGTCAGTATCCGACCACATTCACCCTCGGAGGGTTGCGATGGCCGGACGACGTGGGCTTTTTGTCCGCAAGGACACGACGGCGGGCACGGGCCCGCAGGATGCACGACTGGCCCTTGCTGGGCTCCTGACGCCCGCGGGTGCGCTCGGGGTTGTGCCGGGCGTGCTGTCGGGATGTGCGGTCACCGGCACGTCGGGGTGGGCGTACGAAGTCAGTGCGGGCCACTACGTGACGACGCGCGGCGCGTCAGATGGTGCAGTGCTGGCCGCGGTCGACGGGCCTACCGCGACGGACGTGGGCGCTGTGGGGGTGGCCCCGGCGTCGGGGTCGCGGTGGGACCTGATCTGGGTGCGGCAGCGCGACGTGGACGCGGGCGACTCGGACTCGCAGTCGGTCGTGGGTGTCACGTCTGGCACGTCAGGCGGGTCCCCGTCGAAGCCGTACGGGTCCGTTCCTGCGGGCGCGCTGGTCCTCGCTGAGGCGCAGGTCGCTACGGGTGCCACGCAGACCTCCCATGCCAACGTGACCATCACGAACGTCGCACCGGCGGTCGCCGCACGGGGAGGCATCATCCCGGTGCCGAACGTGACGGTCCGCAGCGCCCTCGCTGCAGCGTCGGAACCGACACTGGCGCGACCCCTGTACGTGCACCGCTCGGATGCGGACGCGCTCGGACGCCTCGAGGTCTCGACCAACGGCACCACATGGCGCACGTACACGGCGACGCCCTCGATGCCCGCTCCCAGGACGACCGCCGCCAACGGATCCGCCACGGCGTCGGGAAACCTGATCCGCGACGACGTCCTGGGCGCGTTCACGTTCTCCGCGGTGGAGGGGTACGTGTACCGGGTCGCCATCGACAACGTCCTCATCAACGGTGGCGTCGCAGGCGACGTGTACTCGGTGCAGCTGCGGATCGCCCCGGGCGCGTCTGCTCCTGGCGGATCGTCCCCGCTGGTGGCGGCGACTCAGGTCACCACCCCGCTCGCGGGGTCGTCGGGGCGCCAGTCGGCCGACCTGGGCGGGCCGTGGGTGTGCGAGAGCTCGGGCACCTACTCGGTCGCCTTCTTCCTGATGCGGGCCCTGGGCACCGGTCCGGGGACCCCGGTGTCGGCCGGTATGTCGCGGGCCCTGTACGCGCACCTTCTGTACAAGAAGGAGGACTGATGGCCTACTTCCTCTCCCCCGCGCTGGCGCAACTCCGCGTCGAGATCAACACGCTTTGGCCGCACCGCGACAAGGCGTCCGACGGGTGGATCGGCGACGCGGCGCACAACGCACGCTCGTCGGACCACAACCCGGACTATGCGGCCGGCGGCATCGTCCGGGCTATCGACGTGGACAAGGACGGCATTCCGGCCGATTCGGTAGTCGAGCAGATTCGGCGTGACCCCCGGGTGGCATACGTCATCTGGGACGCACGCATCTGGGAGAACCCGAACGCCTACCCGGGGCGTGGCTACTGGCGCGCCTACACGGGTGCGAACGCGCACCGGCAGCACTTCCATGTGTCGGTGCGCCGCGGCTCGACCTGGGACCAGGATCGCCGCCCCTGGGGGTTGACGAGCTCGATCTCCAACGTCGGCCCCATCGGCGGCGGCGCACTGCCCGCTGTGCCGGACATCGCAGACCCCCGCCCCATCGACCCCATCGAGGAGGACCCCATGTCCGCAGCCGAGTCTGTCGCCGCGCTCAACACGCTCATCACCGAGGTGAAGGCGCTGGCACGCAAGATCGACGTCACTACCGAGATCATCGGCATCCCGATCTCCGATGGCGACCGCAGCAAGGGGCAGCATTTCTACCTGGTCAACTGGCCCCACGGGACCAAGCTGCACCTGGGCTCGCGTGCGCTCGCGTACCACCGTGCCCGCGGGCACCTCGACATCATCGAGTGGCAGCCGCCAGCGACGCTCGACGGCCTGCGCGAGATCAAGGGCTGATGCCCGAGTCTCGCCTCCCCCGGTGGGCGCGGGTCGCGAAGGCCGTGATCCTGCTGGCCTTCGGGTACGTGCCAGCGTTCCTCGTGGGCTATGGGGATCTGACCGCGCCGTCACCGGTGATCGAGCAGACCGTTGGCCCCGCGACCCCGACGGCCGCGTACCTGGCGATTGCCGGCGGGGCCCTGGGCGCTGTCGGTGTCCTGCTGCACCGGTGGCGGTGGGAGTGGCTCGCGGCGTCCGTCCTGCCATTCGCGCTGCTCGCCCGCGCTCTACCGGTGTGGCTGACTCTCGATGAGGCGGCCTCCCGGCTCGCACCGGCCGGGGGCATGACGATGGCGGCCGGGTTGATGTTCTACCGCGCGATCGACCTGTGGGTGTTCGCGTGCAAGACCGGGCACCTTGCCGCGCGGCGTCGTCGCCGGGAGGCGCATCAGGGGGACTCATGAGTGGCATCGCGGAGGTCATGGCCTGGGTTGCGACGGCGGGTGGCCTGTCTGGTCTCGCGACATTCATCGCGTGGATATGGAACGCGCGGCTTGGCGTGAAGGCGGATGCGCGCCAGGCCAGCGCCCAGGAGGCGTCGAACAAGCGGGACACGATCGCCGACCGGGACGCGCAGATCGATCAGTTGCAGGAGGACGGCGAGAGTTACCGCGCCGAGCTCCGGGACATGCGCGCCGAGATCGCGCGCATCACGACCCTGGTCCGCGATCAGGGTGCGGACCTTGAGGACGAGCGTACGTACAACCGGATGCTCATGGATCACATCTACCGGGGCTCCCCGCCGCCCCCTCCCCCTCGGCCGCCGCGGTCCGCGCGGACGGCCTGACCAACCCGACCCTTGTAGGAGGTTCCACCATGTCCATCTTCACCCGTGCGTTCTGGACGGCGTCGCTCGAGCGTGCCGTCAAGTCGGCCGCTCAGGCCGCGATCCTCGTCCTCGGTGCCGACCAGCTCAACGTCCTGACCGTCGCGTGGCCCGAGGTTGGTGGTTTCGCCCTCGGTGGGTTCGTCCTGTCGATCCTGACGTCGGTCGGCTCTGACGCGATCACCCGCACCGACGGCCCGTCCCTCGCCAACGAGATCGCCGTCGGCCGTCACGTGCGCTGATGACCACTCGCGACGGGCCCCCGACACCTGACCAGGTGCGGGGGCTCGTCCATGAGGTCGCCCGCCCTCGGAGGCGTGAGGCGGCCGCGTCCTGCCCCCGGTCACCACCACCCAGCCCCTCGGAGGCGCAGCAATGAGCATCAGCGATCTCGGCACGTTGTGGCGGGACGGAGAGCAGGGCGGCACCCCGCTCAGCGCCGCCAACCTCAACGCACGCGACCATCTGTACCGGGAGGTGTACGAGCAGGCGGCGGAGTTCCGGGATGAGGCGGAGGAGGCGGCTGAGCAGGCCGCCGCCCCGACCGACGCTGCGGTGGCGGAGCTCGCTGCCATGCCGGCGTCGCAGTCCCGCATGGCACTGGACCGTCTCTACGGCGGCTGGGTGAACGTGCGTGCGTTCGGTGCTGTCGGGGACGGCTCAGCGAATGACACGGCCGCCTGCCAGGCCGCTCTGAACGCCGCAGGTGCGGGCGGGGCGGTGTTCTTCCCTGCGGGGACGTACGCGGTCGACCCGCTGTATGCACCGAACCGGTGCCGCGTCACGGGCGCCGGGGAGTCGACCGTGCTGCGCCGCCGGCCTGCGACTGTGACGAACACCGACAGCATCGGGGTACTGAACTTCCACGGCACCACCTCAGCCCGCTTCACCGGTGTCGTCGTTGAGCACCTGCGCATCGACGGGAACAAGGCGAACATCACGCTTGGTGCCGGGGCGGACCCGTACGACGTGGAGGGGCTGTCGTTCAAGTACGTCGATCGCCCACGAGCGCAGAACGTCAGCGTGTACAACGCGACCGCGGAAGGGTTCGACCTGGACGAGTGCGCTGACCCTGTCATCGCCAACTCGTGGGCGGAGGGCTGCGGCGGGTCGGGCGTGCACTTCTCGACCGGCACGGTGCGGGGCCTGGCGATCGCGGTGACGGTCCGCGATTGCGGGCACACGTTGCAGCGCGCGGGCCTCGACGCGTACTCGAGCTCGTCAGACTGCCGGTTCGAGGCGTGCATGACGTCGGGTTCGTACTACGGCATCCACCTCAACGGTCCGCGGTCGGCGGCCGTGAACTGCGCTGACACCGCCAGTGCGAACAACTCGTTCCGTCTCTCGGGCACCCGTTCGTCTCTCGTCGGATGCACCTCGACGGGTGTGACGGCGGGCAACGGCGTCACGGTCGCCGCGACCGCGACCTACTCGAAGGTCACCGGTGTCGATGTCAGCGGCGCATCCCAGGCGGGCGTGCGGGTCCTGGCTGGGGCCACCGGTGTCGCGGTCACCGGGTGCGTCACTGTCGGAAACGGGGCCGGCGTCGCGGGCATCTGGCACCAGGGGGACTACGGCACGGCGGTCGGCAACGTGGGCCTCGTGACCTCTACCGGCACTGGCACCGTCGCCGCGAGCAACGTCACCCCCGTCTGAGTCTGACCCCTCGCCCTCACGGGCACCGCCTCTGGGGGCGAGGGGTCGGACGCTCACGGGTCCCCGGCTTAGGTCGGGCGTACTCCACGAGGAACCGGCGGATCGCTTCCGACAACGGTTCGCCCCGTTCCTGAGCTCTCCATAGCGCCGGGAACCACACGTCATCGGCCACGCGGAACGCGCGGTTGGGCGTCATCGGCTGGTTAGGCATCCCCGCACGGTATCCGTGCGGGGACTCTTCTTTCACCAGGGTGTATATACACCTGACCTGCACGAACACGACCCTCGAAGGGACTGACATGGCCGCCCCTGCACCGTCATGGAACACCTGCCGCGTCGTCGGCACCTGGCACAACCTCGACGGCTCCCGACGCACCGGCACGTACAAGGTGACGATCCCCGTGCGCGTCACGAACACCACGGATGATGTCATCATCCCGGCCGGCGTGGCGATGCAGGGCACCCTCGAGGTCGACTCCGGGGCCCCGTCGCTGGACATCCAGGTCCCGTCGAACACAGACCCGGACAACTCACCGGCCGGGTGGCAGGTCGTCATCGACGTCACGTTCCCCGACGCGGCCGGGGAGAAGTACGTCATCGACACCCCGGTCGACGGGGTGGTGAACCTGCGCACGGTCGTGCTCGCGGCGTCGATCCCGGCGCCGCAGCCGGTCCTCATCCGTGGCGTCCCCGGTGGCCTGGCCGAGCTCGACGAGACGGGCAAGGTGCCCGTCGACCAGATCCCCGACGGGATCGGTGGCGGCATGGACCCGGATGCCGTCGACGAGCACCTCGCGACAACGGAGGCTCTGGCTGACGTCGCACGCACCGGCTCCTATGGCGACCTTTCCGACACGCCGACGATCCCGACCGTGCCCGCGACACTGCCCCCGACGAACGGGAGTGTCACCCCGGCGAAGGTCGCGACCGGGTACGCGCTGCTGACGTCCGCGCAGCAGACGAAGGTCGACGGTCTCCCGTCGGACGCACAGTCCGCGTCCCAGGTGGACACGCGCGCTGACGCCCGGATCGCCGCGGTGCGCGGTGTCGCCAACGGGGTCGCGGCCCTCGACTCGGCGGGCAAGCTCCCGACGTCCGCGCTACCGCCGCTGGCGATCGGCGAGACGTTCACGGTCACGTCGCAGGCAGCCATGCTGGCCCTGACGGCCCAGCGCGGCGACCTCGCGATCCGCACAGACCTCGACCCGGATGGTGTCTTCATCCTCACCGCGGACACCCCGGGCACCCTGTCCGCGTGGGTGCAGATCACCGCACCTGGTGCTGTGCTGTCGGTCAACGGGCAGTCCGGTGCGGTCGTGCTCTCGACCGTCGCGTCGACCGGCTCCTACTCGGATCTCAGCAACAAGCCCACCATCCCCACCGTCCCCTCAACGCTGCCCCCCACCGACGGGTCCGTCACCGCGGCGAAGATGGCATCTGGGCTCGTCGCGATGACCGACGCCGAGCGGACCAAGCTCACGGCCCTCCCGGCGGAGTTCACCACGGCGACGGACGCACGCATCAACTCACTGGTCCCGAGCGCGTCGGCGACCGTCCAGGGCAAGGTCGAGCTGGCGACTGTCGCGGAGGCAACCGCGGGAACCGACACCGCCCGCGCGGTCACCCCGGCTGGCGTCAAGGCGGTCGCGGACACGAAGGTCGGCAGCCCGAACGCCACCGTCTCCGGCATCGAGTGGTACGCCTCGGAGGCAAGCCTTCCCACGACGGGCGTCGCCGGTGTCATCTACTGCGTTGACGCGACGGCGTGAGCGATGGCGCCCCTGTACCGGTGGGATAACGCCGCCACCTCGTACGTCAACCTCCACACAGGCGAGCCACTGTCGCCTCCCGCCCCGGCGAGCATCACCGTCGGGGCGAACTACCCGGGGACGTCTACCTACCCCGTCCCGACCGAGGGTGACGTAATGTTCGTCGCGCCCAACGGGAACAACTCCAACACGGGCAGCATGAGCGGCCCTAAGCTGACGGTGCAGGCTGCAGTCGCAGCGGCCTCGACGGGCACCACGATCGTCATGCGAGCCGGCACATACCGGGAGGCCTTCACCACGCCCTCGGGGAAGGTGCTGACGATCCAGGCCTACCCCGGCGAGGAGGTCTGGTGGGACGGCTCGGCCGTGTACTCGTCCTGGACGAGCAACGGCAACGGCACGTGGACCGCGCCGTACTCCGTCACGTTCACGCGGTTCAACGTCAACGGGTTCAACGGTGACGACCCGTACCGGAACCACCCCGACCAGGTGTGGGTCAACGGCGCGCCCCTGACCCAGATCGCCGACAACTCGACCCCCGGGTCGGGGCAGTTCTCCGTGAACCAGGCGGCCGACACGCTGACGATCGGCACCGACCCGACGGGCAAGACGGTGAGGGTCACCGAGCTGTCGATGGCCCTCACGGTCACCGACACCCTCACGCTTCGGGGCTTCGGCGTGCGCCGCTACTCCCCCCAGGCGATGGAGGGGCTGAACGCCATGATCTACTTCGGCGGAACCTCCCACGGCAGCGTGCTCGAGCACATGCACTTCGAGTGGTCGGCGATGGTGTCGGTGACCATCTCCAAGACGAATGTCCGCGTGTCCGACTGCACTTTCCAGGACAACGGGAACTCGGGGCTGATGGTCTCGAACTGCGACGGCTTCATCCTCGAGCGGTGCATCATCCGCCGCATAAACCGCGGGCAGTGGCAAGCCGAGCCGACGACCGCAGCAATCAAGCTCGCCCGCGGCGACCAGGTCCACATCCGCTACAACCAAATCGAGGAGTGCCCCAAGGCGTACGGGATCTGGTTCGACGTCTCGTGCACCCGGAAGTACATCTACGGGAACACTGTCAACGGCGGCGGAACCATGATGAACGCGGTCGAGATCGAACTGTCCGACGGCGGATACTACGACGGTGTCCAGTACTACTCGGTCGTAGCCAGCAATCGCCTGTCTGGCGCGACCAGGAAGAACGCCGGAGCGGCGCTGCTGCTCTTCGACACGGGATATGTCCGGGTGTGGAACAACGAGCTCCTCGACTCCGGCATCCCCCTGTACCTGTGGCAGGACGAGCGGTACAACCACGAGAGCGGCAACGTGCTGACTTACGAGATCTGCCCATGGTTGACCCGTGGCATCGAGATCGGGAACAACCACCTCTCGTCAGGGTCCGGGGCGAACATCCAGCTTGCCGCCTACGCGAACACCGGGAACTTCGGACTCCTGGGCGCGAACATGTTCGACAAGCTCGCCGGCAACTGGTTCGCACCAGCGCCGCCGGGAAGCATGAGCCAGCTCGGGAAGTCCGACGGCAGCCGCAACTCGTACAACTCCCCGTCCGCGCTGGCCGCGGCGGGCTCCGAGGTGGGGACGATCGCCGGGAAGCTGGGGACGAACTACCAGGGCACCACCGCCCCGTCGAACGCCATCGCGGCGCCCCTGCCTGCGCAGGTCGCCGACCTGCTCGGCGTGCCTACGGGCACTGCTGTGGTCGGCCCCATCACCCCGCCGCTCGTCACGCGCACCTGAGGAGTTTGAGACATGGCGGCTATCGCGAACCGATGGACAGGTAACGGGCTGGCGGACGGCACAGCCCTCACGTCCGGCAACGTCAACCAGACGGGCAATGGCTCTACGGTGGCGCGGGGGGCGAGCGGGAGCCCGACCTTCGTCACGCAAGGCGACGGGTTCCGCTACTACGCGTCGACCGCGACTGACATCGCGCGGATCGACGCCACCCTTGCCTCTGCCTCCAAGGGTCTCCTGGTGCAGTGCGTGAGCACGTTCGACGCCCTGCCCAGCGGCATCGCGTCGGTTCTGACGTTCCGCGGCGCGACCACCAACCCGGCGTTCCTCAACTTCAACACCTCACGGCAGTATGAGCTCGCAGACGCGAGCGGGACCCTCATTGCATCCCGCACGCCAGCGGTGGAGTTTGGCGACAGGGTTCTGGTTGACATGGTGGTGACGCTCAACCCAGCACCGACCACCAGCAACGGGCGGATGTTCTTCCGGCTGCGCAACCTGACCAATGCTGGCTGGAACGGCGGGGCAGCGTTCTTCTACGACACGGGCTACACCCGGAACGTCGGCGTTGATGACCTCACCGCTGTCCGCTTCGGAAAGAACAACACCTTCACCATCGCGGCGACCGGCTCAACGCTCGAGCTCCTCGGCTGGCAGGCCGTCACCGTGTCGACGGGCGACACTAACTCGAGCGCCGCCGCAGCGTACTTCGCTGACGCGCCCACCACCCCTCCGCCGGCCATCCACTATCCGATGCGCCGCTGGAACGGGACCGCGTATGTCCCCCTTCGGCCGTTTCGATGGTCCGGCACCGGGTACGTGCCGCTCGACATGATCTGACACCTCGCACCACGACGCCCCCACTCCTGCCTCACGGCGGGGGTGGGGGCGTTTTCGTCATGCCCGGGTGAACGTGTACCGCAGGTGTGTGACGTCCTCGATGACGACCACCTCGGGTTGCCGCTGGTCCCAGTGCCACCCCTCGCCCCGCTTGTCCTCGAGCCACACAGCGAGGTCACGCCTGCTCATCGGGATGTCGAACATTGCCGTTTCCATGCCGGGCATGATGGCCCCACGGTCAGGCGACGCGCCAGAGGGGGGATGCGAGGATCACCCGCTATGCCTCGATCCCCAGCCGCTCGAGCGCCGCGTCCGTCGCCATAGCCGCAGCCACCTGCGCATCGGGCAGCAGGTGCCCGTAGACACGCGACGTCGTCTGCAGGGACTCATGCCCTAGGCGGTGCTGCACGACCTGCGCGGGCACACCCGCACCCAGCAACCAGGAGGCGTGCGTGTGCCTCAGGTCATGCACCCGCGGCGTCTTCGCGATGCCCGACCGCTGCACCGCCGGCCACCACACCCGCTCCCGGAAGTGCTGCGCCTGGATCCGCTGCCCCTGGACGCTGGTGAACACGAGCTCGTCACCGGTGCGCCCTTCGATCAGCGGCAGGACGACAGCCCGCACCTCGGCACCCATCTTCACGGTGCGCCTCGAGCGGGCGGTCTTCGGGGATCCGAGGTAAACACCTTCCGCGCCCTTCTTCCACGCGCGGACGACACGGATGAGGTCTGTCTCCGGGTCGACGTCGGCCACGGTGAGCGCCGTCGCCTCACCCCAGCGCATGCCCGTGCCGACGAGGGTGACGACGAGGGGCCGCCACCTCTCGGGGAGTGCGTCGAGGATCTGGTAGAACTCGCCGCGGGTGAGGAACGTCATCTCCTCGCGCTCGGCGTCCGACGGTAGGGGCGCACCCTTGGCGACGTTCTTCGTGATGAGGTTGGCGTCTACGGCTGACGCGAGCACGGACGACAGTAGCCCGTGAGCGTTCGCGATGGACTTCGGCGCGTACGGCTTCCCACCCCTCGCGACCTGTTGCCGTTGCCACCCGATCCACTCGACGACCGCGTGCCGTGTCACCGCGTCGAGGGGCAGCATCCCGAGCCGTGGGAGCCATGTGCGTGCGGCCATGCGCCGGTAGTCCGCGACGGTCCCGGGTGTGGCGGATGCGGCGAGCTGTGCGAGGTGCGTTTCGAGCCACGTCGCGAGGGTCGGCATGGTGCGGGAGGAGTCTTCCCCGGTGCGCCTGGTGGCTCGTGCTGCTGTGCCACCGACGCGCTCGACGAGCCTGCAGAACTTCTCCGCCTCCTGCTGCGTGCCGAACGTCTCCTTCACCGGGTTGGGTGCGCCGTCGATGCGGAAACGCACCTGCCACGTGATCTTCCCGGATGCGGCGCGGTAGGGGGTGGGGGTTGGGCTCACGGGCGCCACCATCGGAAGACTCGCTCGCGGGTGGCGAAGTTCTCACTCGTCTCCACGACGAGCCCAGGGTTGGCCTCCATGTGTGCCCGGATCGCCGCATCCGCAGCCCGCAGCATCTCGGGATCTGCGGCATACAGCGCCGCGAGGGGGATGCGGTACTCGCCACTGTCGCCCTTGATGATGGGACGAACGCGCTCGATGTCGCTCACGGCTTCCACTCCTGCCGGTAGTCCGGGTGTGAGGCGTACGGGAGGGCGAGGAGGCGGAGGGTGGTGCACGGCCACCAGGTCTCGCCGTCAGCCACACCGTCAGGCTGCGAGCACTCCCCGCACCCCCGGTAGTCCCAGTTGAGCCCGTCGTTCGCGGTCCGCACGTGGAACGGGGCGTGCAGATCCACGATCCGCCGCTTGGACACAGACCCGGCGAGCACCCAATGATGCCAAGTGCCATACCGTGGAGCCGCGAGAGCGTCATGCGGCCACTCGTCCGCCGCCTGCTGATCGTCCTCGTCGAACCTCGCGCGCAGGAAGTCGGCGAGGGTGAGGGCGGTCATCGGTCCCTCCCGTCTGCCCAATCCATCGTCTGGCGCAGCAGGTCAGCCTCGCCGGGGTCGAGGTGCGTGATGCGACCCTCCTCGTCGGTGATGAAATCCGGCAGCGGGATGCGTGCGCCGCCGTCTCCGATCGCTGAGTTGCAGATGAAGGTCACATTGCGCCAGGTCGCGTGCTCGCTCATCGGTCACCCTCCTGTCGGTACGGGTTCGGGGTGTCGTCGTCCCACGCGTCGGTGCCGTAGTTGCCGTCCTGGCAGTGCTCCCAGCCGACGCGGTGACCCTCGTCGTACGCCCTCGCCGCCACCTCGGCGTCGTGCTCGGGCAGCCAGGCGTCGAAGCGGTCGCGCACCGCGGCGGCCTCACGGGCAGCGATCACGGGGTCGTGGTCGTAGCTCTTGCCGAGCGCGTCGAGCACTGCGCGGATCACATTGTCCGCCGCGATCACCTGCGCGTCGTGCTCGGCCAACCACGCCCGGAACTCCGCGCGCAACTCCCGCCGGTCCTCATCCGAGAAGCCCCCGGCGCAGTACCACTCCTCGACCTCGAACGTCGTGCGCACGTACTCCTCCTGACCCTGGGGCGCGGTCATCGGGTGGCCTCCTGTCGCTCGATGCGGCCGGACTCCTGCACGAGGTCCGCCACAAGCCGCCACTGTCCGGGGCGAAGTGGAGCAACCTCGTCCTCCGCCAGACGGCGGAGGCGCGCGACCGCGCCCTCGACTGCCCGTGCCGCCACCTCGGCGTCGTGAGCTGCGAGCCAGAGAGAGTCCTGGATGTCCGCCTCGATCTGGTCAGCCAGTTGGATCGACACGTACTGCCGCAACCGCGTCAGGAGGAGGTCGGGACGAGCTGCACCTCCACCCTGGGGCGCGGTCACGGGGTCACCTCGCGCCAGTCGGTGACCTCACGGGAGACGACGTAGACCGTGGCGCGGCGGTACTCGCCAGCAACCGACCGCGCCTCACGCTCCGAGGGCATGGCCTGGTAGTCGGGCTTCCCATCGTTCCAGGGATCGACACGAGCCACCCCCCACTCGGGCGTCGTGGTCGGCATGGCAGTGGCGAGAGCGGCGCGGGCGACCATCCGCAGGTCGTCTGACGTGAGCCGGGCTCCGTCATCGAACCAGATCTCGACGGCCTCACCCGAGCCTTCGACGCGGTCGTGCTCATCGGCATACCGATGGACGAGCCGCGCGGCCCGCTCAACGGCGTCGGCCGGGGCCTGGTCTTGCGTGTTCTGAGGGTGCATGGCTGTGCCTCCACGGCCCTGCTGTGTCCCTGTGGTGTGTCCACGGGGATCCGTACTGGATCCCCGTGGACGTTACCGCAGGTCACGGGCCTGCACTAGGTGGGTGGCTAACGGGACTTGAACCCGCGA
>JADGMW010000167.1_pt1 | contig 44910 bp, 45 predicted proteins | sample 8641801 | NCBI WGS metagenome assembly JADGMW01 (sample SAMN16272018, study PRJNA661076) | feces metagenome | isolation source: fecal sample from diarrhoea affected cattle A | host: Bos taurus | place: South Africa: Lokaleng Village, Mahikeng | collected 2019-09
TGGGACTCCCCCGCCCAGCGCGTCTCCCAGTACCTCGCGGCGTCGACGCCCGAGCACGAGGAGTTCAACCGCATCCTCCTCGTTGTGCAGGGGCGCGAGTCGGAGGAGTTCGTGTGCCTGCCGGAGCATCCGGGCGTCAGCGACTACGTGCTGCTGTGGGATTCAGCCCTCGACATCACTGGGCCCGACGTGCACGCGCCCGGCTCGAAGGTGCGGATGGCGCCGACGTCGATGCAACTCTTCCGTGCCAACTCGAGGGTCGAGTAGCGCGCCAGCGCGTATCGAAACCATGGCCGCCGCCTCGACACCCGCAACTCTCGCACTGGATGCTGCGGGCATCCGCTATTCGGTGCACAGCTACGAGCACGACCCCAGCAACACGAACTTCGGGATTGAGGCGGCGGAAGCGATCCGCGTCGACCCCGACCGCGTCTTCAAGACCCTGCTCGCGGATGTCGACGGTCGCCTCGTCGTGGGCATCGTGCCCGTCTCGGGCAAGCTCGACCTCAAGGCGCTCGCTGCGGCCGTCGGCGGCAAGAGGGCGGTCATGGCCGACCCCGCCGTCGCGCAGCGCCGCACCGGCTACGTCGTGGGCGGCATCAGCCCGATCGGGCAGAAGATGCGCCACGACACGGTCATCGACGAGACGGCCGAGCTGTGGGACACCGTCTTTGTGAGCGGCGGACGCCGCGGGCTCGACCTGGAGCTCGCGCCCGCCGACCTCGCGCGGGTGACAGGCGCGAGGCTGGCAGATATCGCCCGCTGAGCAGAGCCGGCTTACATCGTCTGCGTCAGTACGAGCCCAATGTTGTTGAGGTCCAGCTGGGCGTTCATCGTGTCGTTGCCTGCTGCGGCAGGGAACGTGAATTCAACCGTGGCCGTGATGACCTCATCGATTCCCCCTGCTCCCGGCGTGATCCTGAGGCTCTGGATCGGGACTCCGTAGACCTGGCCTGGAACCGCCGTCACTTGGGCTGCGGGCAGGGACGAGGCGAAGGTGAACCGGGGGTTTCCTTCGCGAAGGATGTCTTCACCGAGCTCGGCGCCGGCAGCATTCGCGGGGATCTGAGTGACTGAGCCGTAGTTCACGGAGAGGTGCGCCTTGAGGTTGTCGCCCTGGGCGACAAGGCGCAGCGGCTGCTCCAGCTTGAGCACGTCGCCCGGCACCATCTTGAAGTTCGCGAGGTCTGCGATCGGCTGCCCGTTCGCAGTCCAAGCCGCTTCTCCTTCGTTCTCGATGCGCAGTTCGCCCGCGGCGATCGTCCCACCGGTCACTGTCTCGTTGTCGTTCCAGAGGGCTAGTGTGCCCGCGCCGCCCAGAAGCAACGCGATCGCGGCGCCTCCCGCGACGGATGCCTTGACAAATTTGTTCACGATCGGGACTCCTCGGTGATCTTCGGTTCGGTGCTTGGCTGTTCCGCGTTCGCTTCTTCGGCAGGCGCTTCGGCGACCCCTGGTGCAGCGTCTCGCCGCTTGCGGAGCGAGGTGGCGAGGCCGCTCGCAAGCATGTATCCCGCGTAGAGGAAGAGGCCGATCGCGATGGTCGGCACGAGCCAGCCGCGGTTCCCGCCGACCATGTTGTTGATGTAGCCGATCCAGGGAACCGAGTACCAGACCTCGCCGAGGATCTGCACTTCCTGCACCGCCGCCGGGTCTTCGACGTCGTTGTTGTCACCCTTGGTGGTGAATGTCACCTCGCCGTTCGACGAGGTGCTCTTCTCTGTGACTCGGTGGGTGACATAGACGGCCTTGCCCGACTCCAGCTGGTAGGTCATGACCTCGCCAACGCGGATGTCACTGGCCTCCGCCGGCTTCACGATCACGAGCGTGCCCGGCGGCAGTGACGGTTCCATCGAGCTCGTCAGCACAGTGAGTGGTGTCGAGCCGGTCGCGGCGGGCACAACGATGACGAGAGTCCCGACCAGCACGACGAAGGCAAGCAGCCCGGCGCTCAGCCCGACGCCGAGGTAGTACAAGATGCCGCGCTGCTTCGGCTTCTCGCTTACGGAACGCTTGCCGCTCATGACGCTGCCTCTCCCCCTGCGGGCTCTTCCTCACGTCGACGCCGCTTCACGATGGCGAACCAGGCGCCGCCACCGAGGAGTCCGCCGACCAGGAAGAGCACGAGCCACTGCTCGCCGAGGTTCCAGGTGTTGGGATCGATCGTGAGGCCACCGGGCAGGTTGAGGACGGGCAGGTCGCCGGGTTCCTCGGCCGCGTCCGGCATGGGCACCGTCTGTGACGGGTCGAGGATGCTCTGCGGATTCCGAGGCGTCGCCGCGCGCGGTCCCTGCAGCACGGGCACCGAGACATCCGGACTCCCGCAGTCGGTCGGCGACAGGCTGCCGGGCGTGGTGTCGCTCAAAGCAATGCCGAGAGAGAAGCGTGCGGTGGCACCCTGCCCCATCTGGCCATCGAGGTTGCCGAACACCAGGTTCGTGTCGACGCGCACGGACTCACCCGGCCGGAGGACTGCTCCCTCGCTCAGCACCCAGCACGGCTGCGCGAGGCTGAGCGCGGTCTGGATTCCAGCCTGCGTACCGACACTCGCTTGGAGGGTCAAGGCGTTCGCGAAGTCGAGGTCGTCAAAGGTGACGTCCTCCAGCACGATGCGGAGGAAGCCTGCCTGATCGCCCGTATTGCGCAGGTACACGGTCTCAGTCCGCCGCTCACCAGGAACGACGGCGCCGAGCGAATCAAACAGCGCGCCGCCGTAGGTTTCGGAGTAGGCCGTACCGCTCGCACTTACTTCCAAGTCTCCCTGCGCTCCGTGTGCAGCGTCGGTATGGCCGAACACGATGGCTACTGCAATCGCTGCGGCAACTGCACCTGCCAGTTTCCCGCCCATCAGGCACACCGGGGGGTCGTGCCGATGATGGCATACCACTTATCAGTCAACGTGACTGTGTTGCTGACGACCGTGACACCGTCGAGCTGGGCCACAACACGGATCTGCCGCACGCCATCTCCGATTTCAATGTCACCTGACTGCGATGTGAACGACTGGCCGCTGGCGATGCTGCCTGCCGCGGGAGTCGTGGTCCAGCCCGAGGTCGTAGACCTACGCCACTCGGCACGATAAGTTGCTCCGTCCACCATGGACCAGGTGAGGTTGAAACCCGGTGACCCGAAGAAGCCGCCGTTATCCGTGCAGGTGACAGTCGGAGCACCGATCGCGACGCGTTGCGTGAACGAGACAGCCGCGGAGTTCGCCACCCAGGAAGTGCTACCTGGAACCTTCGCAGAGAAGACGAGAGCACTGGTGATCGCCTTGCCTGAGTGTGCAGAGGGGCTCGTCAGCTGCGTCTGCGCGCAGAGAGTCGCTGGAGTGCCGGCCAGGACGGTCACTGCCAGGCCGGAGACGTCGACTGGGGCGGTTGCCGCGAGGGTCGTATTGATCGTCGTCCCAGGCACTGTCGCGCAAGATCCGCCGCTCTGCTTCCAGAGCTTAAGTGCGACGCTCTGCATCATCGAAGCGTCCCCTGAACTGACAATCTGCAGCGAAGTCAGCGCCAAGGGTGCGCTGCCCTGTGTAGAAACGGTCAGGGGCGCGAGCTTCCCCGGTGCGCTCGCCGAGAGAGATTGGCCGCCGAGCAGATCGGTACCGTTCACGGTGAGTGACCCCAAGCTGGACGTTGACGCAGAGGAAATGGTCGACGAGCCAGCTGTCCAGGCGGCGTGCGTGACCGTCGAAGTCAGCGTCAGCATGACGATCACTGCCGAAGCTGCGGCCAGCCGGGGTAGTGAGAGGCTCCTCTTTCGCTCAGGGCGGCGGATCACTGCTGCACTCCGTTCAGGGCGATTGTGATCTCAGTGCTCTGGCTTGCTGCGGCCGCGGAGGCATCGAGGGGCATCGCAACAACCAGGCAGAGCGATGCTGTTCCACCCGGCTGCACGACGGCGAGTTCCGCCCCAAGGGCAGCACCCGCGGTGGGCGATGTACCGCAGTCGCCGGCGACGACGCCGGCGCTGAGGGCAGCTGCGGCGTTCGAGCTTGTGACGGACGCGGCGGAAACCGCGAGCGGCACCTGCCCCGTGTTGCTGACTGAGAAGCTGGTGGACTTCACGACACCGGGGTAGAAGGTCGCAAGCGGTGCTGGCGCGGACACGATCAGGGACGCTGCTCCGGAGGTGATCGTGGCTGCCGAACCTGAATTCGCAGAGGCGTTGAGATAGGCGTAGGTGCTGCCGGTACCGAGCAAACCGATCGCGACGCCTGCAACGACCGCGACGCTTGTCTTGATGAGGCGAGGTACCACGCGCGAAGGCGTCATCGCACGCTCGTCTACGGCAGGGAGAGAAATTTTCATGGCGATGTCACCGCCTTTCAACGCAGGGGGCAATGGGGGCGCGGGTAGAGAGGCGGGGCACTCCGCGACGTGCGGGGTGCCCCGCCCTTTATCAGACGACCTGCGTGAGCTCGACCGCGAAGTCGCCCAGGTTGACGGCGCCGTTCATCGCGCCGTTCTCGGTTCCGGCGATGCCGTTCGAGAAGCTGATCGTGACAGCCACGGTGACGGTCTCGCCGTCCGATACAGCGATGGGGCTGCCCGCAGCGACGGCCGCGCCGCCGTCGATGGCGATGGTGGCGCTGTCGGTGAGGAAGCTCGCGAGAGCCTCGTCTTCGGCGTCGTTCGGCGTCGCGGCGGCGATCGAGCCCTCCGCGATGTCCACGGTGGCGCTCAGGTTGTCGCCAACGGCCGACACGTCGAATGAGGCTGTGTAGGTCAGCTCGTCACCGGGAACGATCCGGTAGTCGTCCAGGTCGATGACGTCGTCGTTCTGATCAGTCCAGACGCCGGACCCGACGACCGTGAGCTCGAGCTCACCGGCCGTGATCGTGCCGCCCGTGATCGTCTCGGAGTCGTTCCAGAGTGCGAGCGTGCCCGCCCCACCGAGGAGCAGTGCGATGCCAGCTGCGCCGGCGATGGAGCCCTTGAGAAGCTTGTTCATGATGTTTCCTTTCGCTGGACATCGCGAAGGATGCCGGGTTGGGTGACCCCGAGGCGCGCACGCTGACGCTGCCCCGGGTAGGGCGTGTGGCGTCCGTGCAAGACGTTTCGGGTTGTCTTGTGTGGGTTCCCTCGCGGGGGTCTAAGCCGCTCGGGTCGTGGTGCTGGTAAGGCTTGGGATGAGCGATCTACCGTCCGATATTTCGCTTTGGGTGTTCCCCCCGCACATGACTGTACGAACGTGTCTGTCCTGTCGCACCGAATCTCTGTCCCCAATCGTGGGGGTCCCCCTAAATACGGACCCATCTCGTCCCCCGAATTCGGCGAAATGTCCCCCTAAAGCCCTGTGGATGCTGCTTGTCCCTCCCTGCGTGTGGAGGGAGCGAGTACGGTCAAGATCGTGGCTACACCGAAACCGACCCCCCAGCGCGCGACGGCCGACTACACACCGAAGACTGGTCGCATCGCCATCCGTGACCGCAGTCCGCAGCAGCCCGAGAACCACTGGCCGGCCAAGTCATTCGTGGGCGAGGTCGTGCCCTTCGAGGCGACCGTCTTCATGGAGGGCCATGACATCCTCCGCGTCGACCTCCTCCTCAGCGACCCAGACGGCACGCAGGAGAGACACCGGATGCGCCCGGTCGCTCCCGGCACCGACCGCTGGCGTGCCGAGGTGCAGGTCTCGACGACCGGGGTGTGGACCTGGAGCGTGCAGGCTGCTGTCGATGAGTGGGCCACCTGGCTGCACAACGCAGAGATCAAGGTGCCTGCCGGCATCGACGCCGAGCTCATGATGGCGGAGGGTGCCGCGCTGCTGTCGACCGCGGCGAGCGCCAACCCCGCGCTCAGGGACGCGGCGACAGTACTCGCCAACACGAAGCTCTCGCCGGTGGAACGCCTGGCCGCGGCATCCGACTCCAGGCTCGCGGCCGAGATCAAGCGCGCGCCCATCACGAGCCGCACGACGCTCAGCCTGCCCCTCGACCTCCGCGTCGAGCGCACGCGTGCGGCGGTCGGCAGTTGGTACGAGTTCTTCCCGCGCTCGGAGGGGGCCAAGCAGAAGAAGGACGGCACGTTCAAGAGCGGCACCTTCCGCACGGCAGCCCGTCGCCTCCCTGCTGTTGCGGCGATGGGCTTCGACGTCGTCTACCTCCCGCCGATCCACCCCATCGGCACCGCCTTCCGCAAGGGCCCCAACAACACGCTGGATGCCGGCCCCAACGACCCGGGCTCACCCTGGGCGATCGGCGCGAAGGAGGGCGGCCACGACGCCATCCACCCCGATCTCGGCACCCTCTCCGACTTCAAGGCCTTCGTGTCGACCGCGAAGAAGGCCGGGCTCGAGGTCGCCCTCGACCTGGCGCTGCAGTGCTCCCCCGACCACCCCTGGGTGACCGAGCACCCGGAATGGTTCACGACCCGGGTCGATGGCTCGATCGCCTACGCCGAGAACCCGCCCAAGAAGTACCAGGACATCTACCCGCTTAACTTCGACAACGACCCCGAGGGCCTCAGCCGCGAGGTGCTGCGCATCGTCGAGCACTGGATCGCGCAGGGCGTGCAGATCTTCCGCGTCGACAACCCCCACACCAAGCCGCTGTGGTTCTGGGAGTGGCTGCTGCACGAGGTGGGCAGCAAGCATCCGGATGTCGTCTTCCTGGCGGAGGCCTTCACCCGCCCGGCGATGCTGCGCTCGCTCGCCCAGGTCGGCTTCCAGCAGTCGTACACCTACTTCACCTGGCGCAACACGAAGGAGGAGCTCGAGGAGTATTTGACGGAGCTCACGCAGGAGACCGCCGACTACCTGCGACCCAACTTCTTCGTCAATACCCCCGACATCCTCACGGAGTACCTGCAGTTCGGCGGGCCGGCCGCCTACAAGGTGCGCGCGGCGATCGCCGCGACCTCCTCGCCGACCTGGGGCGTGTACTCGGGATACGAGCTGTTCGAGGATGTCGCGCGCCCGGGCTCCGAGGAGAACATCGACAACGAGAAGTATGAATACAAGGTGCGCGACTGGGAGGGCGCCGAGGCCGAGGGCCGCTCGCTCGCGCCCTACATTCGCCAGCTCAATCGCATCCGCTCGGAGCACCCCGCGCTTCGACAACTGCGCAATCTCGACGTGCACTGGAGCGATGACGACTCGATCCTCGTCTACAGCAAATACCTCGACGGGCGGTACATCCGCTCTGGCCAGTCCAACGGGATCATCATCGTCGCCAACGTCGACCCGCACGCCGTCAGGGAGACCATGGTGCACCTCGACCTCACCCGCCTCGGCCTGCAGCACGGCGACGAATACGAGGTGACCGACCTCATCACGAAGCAACGCTTCACCTGGTCGAGCGACAACTTCGTGCGGCTCGACCCGTTCACTGAGCCTGTGCACATCCTGCGCATCGACTACCGGAGCACGAGCGAAGGGGGCGCTAAGGCATGACGCGCGACACCACCCTCGAGACCGGCACCATCCTCGCGATCGCCGAGGGGCGGCATCCGCACCCCCACAGCGTTCTGGGACAGCATGAGCGCGACGGCAGCGTCGTCATCCGGGCGCTTCGCCCACTCGCCGCAGCGGTCGACGCGGTCTTCGACGACGGCTCCCGCCTGGCACTCGCTCATGTCGCCGAGGGGTTGTGGCAGGGTGACGCGCCATCCCCCGCGCTCCCCTACCGACTCGAGACCCGCTATGAGGGCGCCCCCGCGTGGATTACCCACGACCCCTATCGCTTCGGACCCACGCTCGGCGAGATGGACGTATACCTGTTCGGCGAGGGCCGACATGAAGAACTGTGGCGGATGCTCGGAGCCCGCTTCACGACGCATGAAGGCGTTGAGGGCACGGCGTTCGCGGTGTGGGCACCGCACGCGCGGGCCGTGCGCATCATGGGCGACTTCAACGGGTGGAACGGCGTCGGTCACGCCATGCGTCGCCTCGACGACAACGGGGTCTGGGAACTCTTCATCCCCGCCCTTGAACCCGGCAGCAACTACAAGTTCGAGATCCTGACCCGCCATGGCGACTGGGTTGGCCGCGCCGACCCCATGGCCCGCTACACCGAGGTGCCACCCAAGACCGCGTCGGTCGTGGGCAGGAGCAGCTACCAGTGGGGCGACAACGAGTGGCTCGCGCAGCGCGCGGAACGCGACCCGCACAACACCCCCATGAGCGTCTACGAACTCCACCTCGGCTCCTGGCGGCCCGGGCTCGGCTACCGCGACATCGCCGATCCGCTCATCGACTACGTGACCGACTTGGGCTTCACACACGTCGAGTTCATGCCACTCGCCGAGCACCCCTATGGCCCCTCCTGGGGCTACCAGGTCACCGGCTACTACGCGCCGACGAGCCGTTTCGGTCACCCCGACGACCTGCGCTACCTCATCGACCGCCTCCACCAGGCTGGCATCGGCGTGCTCATGGACTGGGTGCCCGGCCACTTCCCCAAAGACGAGTGGGCGCTCGCGAACTTCGACGGCATGCCGCTCTACGAGCACAGCGACCCGCGCCGCGGCGAGCAGCCCGACTGGGGCACGCTCGTGTTCAACTTCGGCGACTCGCAGGTGCGCAACTTCCTCGTCGCCAACGCCCTCTACTGGCTTGAGGAGTTCCATATCGATGGCCTCCGTGTCGACGCCGTCGCGAGCATGCTCTACCTCGACTACTCGCGCGACGAATGGCTGCCCAACGAGTTTGGCGGCCGCGAAAATCTCGAGGCCATCAGCTTCCTGCAGGAGGTCAATGCGACCGCCTACAAGCGCTACCCCGGCATCGTCATGATCGCGGAGGAGTCGACCGCGTTCCCGGGCGTCACGCGCCCCACAGCGGGCAACGGCCTCGGCTTCGGCCTCAAATGGAACATGGGCTGGATGCACGACGCCCTGCAGTACGTCGCCGTCGATCCCATGTGGCGTTCACACCACCACCACGACATCACCTTCAGCCTGCAGTACGCCTTCAGCGAGAGCTTCATGCTGCCGATCAGCCATGACGAGGTCGTGCACGGCAAGGGCTCGCTCCTCGGCAAGATGCCGGGCGACCAGTGGCAGAAACTCGCGAACGTGCGAGCATTCCTCGCCTACATGTGGGCGCATCCGGGCAAGCAGCTGCTCTTCATGGGACAGGAGTTCGGTCAGCCGTCCGAATGGAGCGAGCAGCGGGGGCTCGACTGGTGGATCCTCGACCAGCCCGCCCACCAGGGACTCCACCGCCTCGTCGGCGAGCTCAACCGTGTCTACGCGGCCGAGCCCTCGCTGTGGCAGAGGGACAACGACCCGCGAGGCTTCCAGTGGCTCGTCGGCGACGATGCCACCAACAATGTCGTGGCCTTCGTGCGCTGGTCGGCAGACCGGCAGCCGATCGTCGCGATCGTGAACTTCTCCGGCATCCCCGTGGGGCCCTACCGCGTCGGGCTGCCGCAGGCGGGCGAGTGGGTCGAACTCGTCAACACGGATGCCACGGAGTTCGGCGGCTCGGGCGTCGGCAACTTCGGCATGGTCACCGCCGACGAGACACCGTCGCACGGGCAGCCGGCATCGGCGGAACTCACGATCCCGCCGCTCGGCGCCCTCTACCTCAAGCCGCGGGAGTAACGGCTCAGTAGAGCAGATTCGTCAGCTGCCGACGGGCGGCGACGACCCGCGGGTCCTCGGCGCCGGCGACCTCGAAGTACTCGAGCAGGCGCGTGCGCACGCGGTCGCGGCCGTCTTGGTCGAGCGCGATGAAGAGGTCGAGGAGGCGCGCGAACGCATCCTCGAGGTGACCGCCCGAGATGTCGAGGTCGGCGACATCGAGTTGCGCGTCGAGGTCCTTGGGCGCGTCGGCGGCCGCGGTGCGGATCTGCGCCGCGGTCTTACCGGAGAGCCGGTTGAGCAGCGACACCTGCGCGAGGCCGGCAACCGCGAGCTGGTCACGCGGATCCTGCGCGATGGCCTTCTCGTATGCCGCAATCGCCGTGGGGAAGTCGCCCCGCTCGATCGCGTCGTACGCCTCCTGGTGCAGGGGCGGGAGCGGCTCCTCCTGCGGCTCGACATCCTCCGCCTGTTGGCCGTCCACGGTCACAGTGCCCGAGACGCCGTTCTGCGCCGCCAGGGCAAGGAGCTGGTCAAACACGGCCCGGAGCTGGTCCTCGGCGACCTCACCCTCGAACAGCGCGAGGGGGCGCCCCGCCACGATGGCGGCGACGGTCGGCACGGCCGCGACGTTGAACGCCTGCTGCAGTTGCGGGTTACGAGTCGCATCGACGCTCGCGAGCACGAGACGCCCGCCGAAGGACTTGACGACGGATGCGATGCCCTGCCACGGTTCGCCGGCGTTGAACTCCACGACCACCGGCACGGTGTTGGAGAGTTCGAGCAGGCCCTGGAGTGCGGCGTCGCCACTCTCAAGCGTGAGCGACGGGACCGCCACCGTGCCGGGCGCGGCGCCCGCCGCTGCGGAACCGCCGGCCTGCGGCCCGCCCTGCGGAGCCGAGGGCTGCGCCTGCGCGGCTGGCCGGACGAGGGATGAGAGGTCGACGGCACCACGCAGGTGCGCGCCGGAGGGGGGAACGCTGGTCATGGGAGTTCTCCTGCCGCTGTCACGCCTTCGGTCGCCCCGATGAGACGGATCTTCTCGTCACTGCCGGCCGGCGGCACATAGAAGAGCAGCTGGTAGCCGTAGGTGACGAAGACACCCTTGGTCGTCTCGGTGAGGCCAGTCATCAACTTTACCGTCGGCCCCACGCTGATGGTGGCCCCAGCCTCCGTCGGCGTGACGGTCTCGGTGTCACCGAAGTTCAGCGTCAGAAGCGCACCGGTGTCATTGGTCGCGAGGGCGATGCGCTCACCTGTTCCCTCCGCCGGCGTCGTCGCGAGCGCCACGGGACCGGAGACGGCAGCGGCGCGGGTCGCCCGGGCATCCGGGCCGGCGATCGAGAGGAAGGAGTCGTTCTCGAGATCGAACTCCTCCGCGTATTCGCTCGCGGTGCCGTTCAACAGCACGTCGGCATAGGCCGTGGCGACCTGCTCGGGCGTGAGCTTGAGGAACCTGTTGTCGGGCGAGTAGCGCACCGCGCCGACGGTCTCGGCGGCAACCTGCGGGAAGGGCTGCTCGGTCGCCTGCAGCTTCACGCCGTACTGCACGCGATAGTTCTCGCGCGGGGACTCCTGGTGCAGCACGTAGGCCATGGGCACGACGGTCTCGTCCTCGGGGTCCTGCACGATCACGAGTGCGACGCGAGGCCAGGCATCCGTCTGCTGCGGCAGCGAGAGCGCGATCGGCTCGGCATGCACGGTGGTGGGTGCCGGCTGCGCCCCGTCGGCGGCCCGCATCACGTAGTTCGACTTGCGCATCTCGAGGGCCGGACCCTCGAAGCGGGTGGCGAGCAGGTCGGCGTCGAGCGACGCGTCGGCCTCGGTGGCAACCCTGGCGATGTCCGCCATGATGCTGCGAAGCTGCGCCTCCGTGACCGCGACATCCTTGAGTGCGGTGACGCTCGCCTCGGCACCCGCGGTCGCCGACGGCGACGGCTCGGGCGAGTCGATGCGCGGCCACATGTCCGGTGAGCAGCCTGTGAACACGAGCGAGCCGATGAGCAGCCCCGGCACGACCGCGATTCGTGCCCGACCCGAACGCCGTCCACGCGAGGGAGCTTCCGGCTGCGGTGCCGCGGGGCGGACTGCCTTGGCTGCCTTACGGGCGCTGTACTTCGGCGGCTTCGGCATCTTCTGCCCCTTGCCGGACTTGCGGCGCGGGCCACGCATGCGACGCCAGTGCGAGAGCGCCCAGAGGTAGAGCCCGATTCCCGCGGCGAGCAGCACGACACCGGCAGCGATGAGCGGCCCGGCCCACGGCGTGCGGTTGTCGAGAGGCCACGCGATGCTGACGTCCTTCGGTGCCGCCTCTTCGCCGTTCGACATGACGAGCACAGAGATGCCTTCCGGCACGTTGGCCATGAAGGTGAGGGCAGCTTCTCCCGTGTACTCCGCGAGCCACAGGTCAGAGCCAAGCGCGCTCGGCACGGTCTCCTCCTCGCCCTCGACGAGTTCCGCCTCGAGCGAGCCAGACTCCTCATCGAACGTCAGGACGTTGTGGGAGGCCTCGCCGATCCATGCCTGGACGTCGGCGGTGCGGCCATACACCGCCACAATGTCCCCCGGCCCGCTGATGTTCAGGCGCTGCCGGCCGTCGTGGGCGTGGAGCGTCTCGCTCTCGATGAGCGTCAGGGGCGCATCATCCATCGACGACGTCTCCGCGACGAGACGCTCAGGTCCCGCGAAGACGGTTCGCTGGGCGAGGCCGAGACCGATCAGTACGAAGGCAAGAACGAAGCTGACGATCGCTGCTACAAAGCGCAACGAACCCTCCTCTCTCGGTGCCGTGTCGGATCTGGGGTGCCGCTGACACGAAGGGGTTCCCCGGTCAGTCGGCCAGTGGCGCCCTCTTGTTCGGGTGCCGAAACGGCAGGCAAAGACATTCCACACTAGTCATCGAGGCTGAATGCCTCCTAACAGCGGGCTGAATGCGCCGAGCGGCGGATGCGAGGAGTATTGCTCACAGAGCAGAACGAAGGGCTCGAATCGGGTCGCTGTCCCCCACCGACTAAACTCAGCTAGCGGAACCAGCCGACGCTGATTCAACGAACACAGGAGACGACCGTGCCCATCGACGAGGGATCGTTCAGCACCACAATGCGCGGCTACAACCGCGAGGAGGTCGACTCCGCCCTCCAGGATCTTCGCCGCGAGCTCATCAAGGCCAATGCCGACAAGGCAGAGGCCACCAAGGAGATCAAGCGCCTCAAGGCGACGGTCGATGACCTCCAGGCCGAGCTCGACGAGACCGGCAGCCCGACGTATGCGGGGCTCGGCACCAAGCTCGAGAACACGCTTCGCATTGCAGAGGAGCAGTCGACCCGGCTCATCAGCCAGGCCGACATCGACGCTGAGAAGCTCCGCAGCACGGTGCAGGCAGAGGTGCAGGCGCTCCGAGCCGAGGCCGCAGAGGCTGCCGACAGCCTGCTCGCCGATGCCACGGCACGCGCCGACAAGATGCTGGCGGATGCGCGCACCGACGCAGAGGACCTCGTCACCCGGGCGCGCGCCGAGGCCGAGACGCTGACGCAGGACGCGCTGCGCGAGGCTGCGAGCATCCGTGGCGCCGTCGCCACCGAAGCAGCGGAGGTGCGCACGAGCGCCAAGCGCGAGGCCGCGGCCGTTCGGGCTGAGGCAGAGCGTGAGGTCGCCGAACTGCGCGCCGTCGTGGACCGCGAAGCAGGCGAAGCCCGGGAGGCCGCCGCCGCGCTCGCTCGTGACACGGAACGCGGCAGGGCCGAGTTCACGGCCGAGAGCGAGAAGCAGCGCGGCGACCTCGAGCGCGAGATCGAGCAGAAGCGCACCGACCTCGACCGGCACGTCGAGCAGACGCGGGCAGAACTGGCGGCCACGGTTGAGTCCACCCGCGCCGAGTTGGCGCGGGAGATCTCCGAGGCACGCACCTCGCTCGAACTCGACACCGCGGAGGCGCGCGGCGCACTTGAGCGCGACACCCGTGAAGCCCGCGGTGCCCTCGAACGCGAGACGAGCGAGGCGCAGGCCGCGCTCGCGCGTGAGACGGCTGAGGCCCGGGCCCAGCTCGCGACAGAGACAGCGGATGCCCGTGCTGAACTCGAACGGGAGACCACAGAACAGCGTGCCGCCCTCGAGCACGAGATCCTCACCCGGCGCAGCGAGCTCGACCGCGAGATCACGAGCCGGCGCGAAGAGCTGGAGCAGGAGATCGCCACGCGCACGGCGGAGATCGCCCAGGAAGTCGATGCCAAGCGCTCCGAGATCGACCACGAGGTCGCGTCCAAACGTTCGGCGATCGACCAGGAGGTCGCCGCGAAGCGAAGTGCGGTAGACCAGGAGGTCGCCAGCAAGCAGTCCGCGATCGACCTTGAGGTGTCCACGCGGCGGGCCGAGCTCGAGCGAGACATCGAGTCCCGCACTCTGGAACTCGAGCGCGAACTCGAGACCCGCGCCCAGGAACTCGAACGCACGGTTGAAGCCCGCATGCAGGAGCTCGAACGGGAGATCGAGACCCGCCGCAGCGAGATCGACCAGGAGGTCGAGCGCAAGCGCAGCGAGATCGACCAGGAAGTCGCAGCGAAGCGCAGCGAAGTCGAGCAGGAGGTCTCGGCGAAGCGCAGCGAGATCGACCACGAGGTCGAGACCAAGCGCAGCGAGGTCGACCAAGAGGTCGCGAGCAAGCGCAGCAAGATCGCACAGGAGATCGCGAACGAGCGATCGAAGGTCGACCAAGAGGTCACCACGAAGCGCACCGCGGTGGATCGGGAGGTCGCTGCCCGCACGGCCGAGCTCGAGCAGCACGTGGCGGAGGAGACCGCTCGCCTGCAGGAGGAGACGAGCCGCGTGCGCGGCGAGCTCGAGGCGGAGGCCACGCGCATCCGCACGACCCTCGAGCAGGAAGCGGAGCGGGTGCGCGCTGCACTCGAGCGCGAAGCGGCGCAGACGCGTGCCGACCTCGAGGAGGAATCGACGACGACGCGCACGACGCTCCACGAGGAGACGACGCGCGCACGCAGCGAGCTCGAGGAAGAGGTCACCCGGGCCCGGGCCGAACTGGAGCTCGAGATCGCCGAGCGCCGGGCAGCCGCGGAGGAGGAGACGACGACGTCGCTCGAGCGGCTCAGGCACGACGTCGAAAAGCAGCGCAAGGACCTCGCTCGTGAAGCAGAGGCCCAGCGCGCAGCGCTCAAGCACGAGGACGAGACGGTGCGGGCAGCTCTCGCAGCGGAGGCCGATGAGGCACGCGCCACGATCGCGCGGGAGACCGAGCAAGCACGCATCGACCTCGACGTCGAGCTCACGGCCCGGCGCGACGAAGCAGAGAAGGACTTCCTGGCGAAACAGCAGGAGGCGGTCGCCCAGACGCAGAAGTACCTCGAGGAGGCCCAGGCCCAACTCGCCGACGTCACCAAGCGCGCGGCCGAGAAGCGGGCGGAGGCCGAGCAGCTCGAGGCGACTTCGAGGGCGGAGGCGCGAACCCTGCGGGAGGAGACCTCTGCGACCGCAGCGGAGATCCTCGCCAACGCCGAGAAGCGCGCGCGGGCCATCGTCGACGAGGCCGAGCGCGAGTCGGCACGGCTCGTGTCGGAGGCCGAGGAACGGCTCGCCAAGATTAGGATCGAGCGAGACGCGGTCGCGGGGTACTTCGAGAACCTCCGTGGCATGCTCAAGGAGGCGGAGAGGATCTCCGGCGACAACTAACACCACGGGAGCCCGATGAAGATCCAGAATGCCTTCCGATTCGGGCTCTTCGCAGCACTCGGCGCGCTCGTTGCCATTGGCATCGGCACCGCGATCGGGAGCCTAGCGACGATCCTCACCTACATCGGTGCCGCGCTCTTCATCGCCCTCGGCCTCGACCCGCTCGTGTCCTTCCTCGAGCGGAAGCGCTTCCCCCGCTGGGCAGCCATCCTCACGGTGCTCGCGGGTGTCGTGGGCGCGGCCACGGGCCTCGTCTTCGCGCTCATCCCGGTCATCGTGGAACAGGTGGAACGCCTCGCCGACCAGGTGCTCGACATCATCGAGCTCACCCAGAATGGCGAGCTCGCGAGGGAAGTGCAGCGAATCTTCCCCGCACTCGACGTGCCCCTGGTCTTCGAGGAGGTCACGAAGTTCGTCGAGGAGCTCGACTTCTTCTCGATCGGCGGTGGTGTACTGCAGGCCGGCATCGGCATCGCGACCGCCGCCTTCGGGGCCGTGATCATCCTCATCCTGACCCTGTATTTCGTGTCATCGCTCCACACCATGAAGCGCGGCATCTACCAGCTTGTCCCTGCGTCAAAGCGCGGCAAGTTCATCGACATCGCTGAGCAGGTGATCGAGTCGGTGGGACGCTACGTCGTCGGCCAGGCGACCCTCGCGCTCACCAACGGCGTGCTGAGCTTCATCTTCTTGTCGATCATCGGCGCCAAGTACTCCGTGTTGCTGGCGTTCATCGCGTTCCTCTTCAGCCTCGTGCCGCTCGTGGGAACGCTCACGGGTTCGACGATCATCGTGCTCGGCGTGCTCGCGTTCAACGGCTGGCCCACCGTGCTCTTCGCCGCGATCTGGTACCTCGTCTACATGCAGATCGAGGCCTACGTCATCAACCCGCGCATCATGAACCGCGCGGTGAAGGTCCCGGGCGTGCTCGTCGTCATCGCGGCCCTCGCGGGTGGTGCGCTGCTCGGCGTCCTCGGCGCGCTCGTGGCGATCCCCGTCGCGGCGTCGGTACTCATCATTGTCAAGCAGGTCTTTATCCCGCGGCAGAACGAGCTCTGAGCATCAGAGCGCTCCGCTTGGGACTCAGCTCGGGTAGGTCGTCGGCAGCGGTGCGCGGTCCGGGCTGAGCCGCTCGACGATTTCGTTGAGCACCCTCCGCGTCTGCTTCTCCCCCACCCACAGGTGCTTGCCCTCCTCCACGGCGATGACCTCCGCCTCGGGGACCGCCGCGAAGCGCTGCGCCGCCTCGTCTGGACGCAGGAAGTCATCGAACTCAGGAACGACCGCGATCATCTGCTTGCCGCTGCCCGCCCACGCGGCCAACTCAGCATCACTCGTGCGGCGCAACGGCGGCGAAAGCAGCACGACGCCCGGGATGTCGTAGACCCGCCCGTGCTTGAGCGCGACCTCCGTGCCGAACGACCAGCCGACGAGCCAGGGCGCGGGCAGGCCACGCCGGTGCACGAACTCCACAGCCGCCTGGAGGTCCCATGCCTCGTCGACGCCGTCGCCGAACTCGCCGCCGCTCGTGCCACGCGGCGAGGTCGTGCCGCGGAAGTTGAACCGCAGAACTGCAATGTCGCTCAGCGCAGGCAACCGCGCGGCAGCCTTCCGGATGATGTGCGAGTCCATGAAACCACCCGCGGTCGGCAGGGGATGCAGCGCGAGCATCGTGGCGATGGGCTCGCGGTCGAGCGGCAGGGCGAGCTCACCCACGAGGGTCAGACCGTCGGTCGTGTGGAGCTCGATGTCCTCGCGCTGCGCGGGCAGCTCCACGCCAGCCTTGATCTCGATCGTCTCGGTCATCGTGACTCCCTACTTGATCTTCCAACAGTGCAAATGCCAGTGGCGCCGCTCAGCGAGCGCGCGCTCGTCGCCCAGCATCGAGTCTGCGCGCCACGTCACGACGTGCGGGGTGCCGGGCGTGATGGCCGTGGGGCAGCCGGGGCACGAGTACGACTTGACCGCTGCGGCCCCCGTCACGGGCTGCACGATCCACTCGCAGTCCCGCTTCGACTCAGTGCGGCGCCCGCCAAGCACGACGGCCGCGAGGTCGCGCTCCTCCCCTGCTGGCCGACGACGGCCGCGAGGACGATTGGAGCGGGGCATTACCCCAGTGTAGTTAGTACCAGCCCTTGGCCTGGCTGGCCCCCCAGGCGCCGCAGGGCGTGCCGTAGCGGCCCTGGATGTAACCGAGGCCCCAGGTGATCTGCGTCGCCGGGTTCGTCGCCCAGTCGGCCCCCGCCGAGGCCATCTTGTTGCCGGGCAGGGACTGCGGGATGCCGTAGGCACCGCTCGAGGGGTTGTGGGCGAAGGTGTTCCAGCCGGACTCCTTGTTCCAAAGGGCGACGAGGCAGTCGTACTGGTCGACTCCCCATCCGCGCGCCGCGACCATGTCATAGGCGATGGCCTTGGCGGAGCCCGGGTCCGGGGAGCCAGCAGCCGGCGCACCGGCGGAAACCTTGGGGGGCGGTGGCGGCACGTAGCGCTCGGCCTGGAAGCTGTCGCGGCCGAGCGGCTGCAACGCTGCGACGGATGCGACCGAGATCGACTGGGCCACGTCTGCATCCGGAGTCACGGATGCATCGGCACCGGCCTGAGCCGTCTGCGGCATGTTCGGGGCTACCACCGACACCGCCATCACACCGGCCGCAACCGTGAACGCGAAGACCTGCAGCGCGAGGCGCCCGTGCATGCGGGTCGACAACAGTGCATCGCCTGACCTGGTTCCCCCGGCCCGGGATGCGCGATGAATCCCTCGCCTACTCACAGTGAACAGACCTTAGCCGACTGGACTGGGAAAATATAGGCCACGCGCGGCTCAGTCAACCGTCTGCATGATGTCGACGACGGCATCCAGCACCATGTCGACCTGCGCCTCGCGGTAGCCGCCACGCTGGGGGCGGAACGCAGACCGGCGCACATCAGCGACGGCAAGGGGCTCGCCCCTCGTGAGATACGCAGAGATGCGGTCGGCCAGCGCGTCCACCTCGCTCCTGCGGTAGCCATTCACCAGCAGGTTGACGCGTGCGAAACGGTTGCCGGAAGGCCGGGCCAGCCGGTCGACGATCTCCTGGGCGAGCTGGCGCCGCTGCTGCACAAGAGTTTCCTCACCGAGCTCCGCCGCCAGCCGAGCACGCTCCCGCATCGCGAAGGCGTCTTCGAGTCGCTCGAGCGCCGCGTCCACGTGCTCGGGGGAATATCCCCCCTTGCGCATCGCGAAGGCTGTCAGGCGGATGTCACCGGCCGAGATGGTGGAAATCTCCCCGCGCTCCGCCGTGTAGGCGCGGCGCGCATCCTCAAGGAAGTCCTCGACCTGCTCGATGTCGTAACCGAGACGGTTCCTGCGGGTCTTGGGGAAGGTAGCACTCACGCACCCATTCTGCCCTACCGAGGCTTGGGACCCGTCGCTATCCGAAGAGGTAGAAGAGCACCCAGGCTGCCGCAGCGCTCGGGAGGATGGAATCGAGGCGGTCGAGGAAGCCGCCATGACCGGGCAACCACGTGCTGATGTCCTTGATGCCGAGGTCCCGCTTGATGAGCGACTCAGCGAGGTCGCCGATCGTGGCCGTGAAGATCATCGTGAGCCCGAAGATCACGCCGACCCACCAGGGCTTCTCGAGCAGGAACACCGTGAACAGGATGCCCACCGCCTGGGTCGCGACCACGCCACCCGCGAGCCCCTCCCACGTCTTGCCTGGGCTGATGCGCGGTGCCATCTTGTGGCGTCCGAAGTTGAGGCCCGTCACATAGGCACCGATGTCGGCGGCGACCACCGTGATGATGAACGCCAGCACCCAGCGCTCCCCGCCATCCTGTGCCGTCAGCAGCACGGCGAAACCCGCCATGAACGGGATGTAGACCTGCACGAGCGTGCCGCCGGCGATGTCGAGCCAGAAGTCCTTGGCTGAGACGCGGTGGCTTGGGCGCAGCAGCTCCGCCGTGCGCCAGAGTGCCACCAGCCCGATGCCTGCGAGAGCGGCGAACCACTTGCCGTCCGCCCCCAGGTAGAACGCGGCGGGAACTGTCGCGAGGGCTGCGAGCACCGTCGGGAGTCGGGGAACGTTGCGGCCGCCGAAGCGCAGAGCGCTCGCGAGCTCGAACGCCGTGAACCCCACGAGTGCCCCGGCGAAGAGCAGGAACAGTTCCTTGAACACCATCAGGCTCAGCAGGAGCAGAGCTCCGAGCGCCAGGCCGATGGCGATGGCCGCGAAGAGGTTGCGACCCGCCTTCGCTTCTATGCGCTCATTGGTCGCCTCAAGCTTCGCCCGCTGCGCCTCGAACTGTGCCTTGATGTCTTCAGCGCGCGCCTGGGCGAGCGCCTCGAACTCGTCGCGCTTCGAATGGGCTCGGCCGGATCGCGGCGCGGGCGTGTGGCCGTCCGACTGCTCCGACATTCAGACCTCGAGCAGCTCGGCTTCCTTCTTCTTGAGCGCCTCGTCGACCGCGTCGATGTAGGTCTTCGTGATCGCTTCGAGCTCCTTCTCGCCGCGAGCGATCTCGTCCTCGCCGACCTCGGACTTGAGCGCGTCGAGGTCGTCCTTCGCCTTGCGACGGATGTTTCGGATCGACACCTTGGCGTCCTCGCCCTTGCCCTTCACAAGCTTGACGTACTCCTTGCGGCGGTCCGCCGTGAGCTCGGGGAGCACCGCACGGATGATCGTGCCGTCATTGCCGACGTTGGCACCGAGGTGCTCCGCCTTCGCGATGGCCTTCTCGATGTCCTTCAGCGCGGACTTGTCGAAGGGGGTGATGATGAGCATTCGCGCCTCGGGATTGTTCATCGTGGCGAGCTGCCCCAGGGGCGTAGGTGTGCCGTAGTAGTCCACCAGCAACTTCTGGAAGAGGGCGGGGTTGGCACGGCCGGTGCGGACGTTCGCGAAGTCATCCTTCGCCGCCTCGACCGACTTGCCCATCTTGTCTTTGGCCTCTGCCAAAACATCGCTGATCACTGGTGCTCCTTCTGGGTCTGTAGCGAGTGTACCGGCGAGCCGGGGCTAATTGCTGACGAGCGTGCCGATGGCCTCGCCGCGGATCGCCTTCGCGACGTTGCCTTCGGGCTCCATGCCAAAGACCACCATGGGCATGCCGTTGTCCATGCAAAGGCTGAACGCGGTCGAGTCGACCACCTTGAGGCCCTGTACGAGCGCCTCCTGATACGTGACCTTCTCAAGCTTCGCGGCCGCGTCGTTCTTGCGTGGGTCATCGTCGTAGACCCCGTCAACACCGTTCTTCGCGACGAGCACGACATCCGCGCCGATCTCGAGGGCACGCTGGGCCGAGACCGTGTCGGTCGAGAAGTACGGCAGACCAGCACCGGCCCCGAAGATCACAATGCGCCCCTTCTCGAGGTGGCGTTCCGCGCGCAACGGGATGTAAGACTCCGCGACCTGTGTCATGGTGATCGCCGACTGCACGCGGGGCTCCGCGCCCGCCTGCTCGAGGAAGTCCTGGAGCGCGAGCGCGTTCATGACGGTGCCCAGCATCCCCATGTAATCCGCGCGGCCGCGGTCCATGCCGCGCTGGCTCAGTTCGGCGCCGCGGAAGAAGTTGCCGCCGCCCACGACGATCGCGATCTCGACCTCTTTCGAGGCGTCGGCGATCTCACGAGCTAGTCGGCTGACGACGTCGGGGTTCACGCCGAGTTGCCCTCCACCGAATGCCTCCCCCGAAAGCTTCAGGAGCACCCTCCGCTTGCCCGTCTCAGATGTCATTCTCGCTCCCAAGGTCGTCGTGTCTACAGAGTATTGGTTTGGCCCGCGAAAAGGGGGCCCGAGACGCTCAGCGTCTCGGACCCCCTCACAGCGCGTATGTTAGGCGCCGACCTTGATGCGGACGAAGCCCGTCACCGTGATACCGGCGTCCTGGGCGACCTTCGCGATCGTCACCTTGTTGTCGCGAGCGTAGTCCTGCTCGAGCAGGGCGACCTGCTTGAAGTAGGCGCCAAGACGACCCTCGATGATCTTCGGCAGGGCAGCCTCGGGCTTGCCCTCGCCGCGGCTGATCTCCTCGACAATGCGACGCTCGTTCTCAATGTCGGCCTCGGAGACGTCCTCCCGCGAGAGCACGGACGGGTTGGCGAACGAGATGTGCTGCGCGATGCCGCGTGCTGCGTCAGCGTCGTCACCCGTGTAGCCCACGACGACAGCGATCTGCGGGGGCAGGTCCTTGCTCGTCTTGTGCAGGTAGATCTCGAACTTGTCGGCCTCGACCACAGCCACGCGACGAAGCTCGAACTTCTCGCCGATGACAGCAGCCTCTTCATCGATCGCGGCAGCGACGGTCTTGCCATCGAGGTCGGCTGCGAGGGCCTCCTCAACGGTGTTGGCGCCAGCAGCAACGATCGCGTCGAGCACGCGCTCGCTCAGGGCGCCGAACTTCTCGCCCTTCGCAACGAAGTCGGTCTCGCAGGCGAGCTCGATGACGGTCGCGCGACCGTCAACGGCCTTCGCGACGACGACGCCCTCGCTCGTGGAGCGGTCGGCACGCTTCGCGTTGCCCTTCGCACCCTTGAGGCGAAGCAGCTCGGTGGCCTTCTCGAGGTCACCGCCCGCCTCGACGAGTGCGTTCTTCGTGTCGACCATGCCGGTGCCGAGGCGCTCGCGCAGGGTCTTGATGTCTTCCAGGCTGAAATCTGCCATGGGAACTCCTAAGTGTGATGAAAGTGGACTGCGGGGAGTCGACGACTACTTGGCGTCGGTGGCCGGAGCCTTCTCAGTCTCGGTTGCCTCAGCCTCGATCTTCGCCTCGGCGTCAGCCTTCGACTCCGGCGCGTGCTCGGGCGTCGCGTCCGTCGTCGGGGCCTTCTCGGCGACCTGCGCGTCAGCATCGTTCTCAGCGGTGGTCGCGCCAACGCCCTCGGACTGGCCGAGCAGCTCGGCTTCCCACTCCGCGAGGGGCTCGACAGCCGAGACGTTGCCCTCTTCGGGCTTCTGGTGACGCTGGATGAGGCCCTCAGCCGCCGCATCCGCGATGATCCGCGTCAGCAGTCCAACGGAGCGGATCGCGTCGTCGTTGCCCGGGATCGGGTACTGCACCTCGTCGGGGTCGCAGTTGGAGTCGAGGATCGCGATGACCGGGATACCAAGCTTCTTGGCCTCGTCGATCGCGAGGTGCTCCTTCTTGGTGTCGACAACCCAGATCGCCGAAGGGGTCTTCGTCAGGTTGCGGATACCGCCAAGCGACTTGTGCAGCTTGTCGAGCTCACGCTTCTTGATGAGGAGCTCCTTCTTGGTGAAGCCCTTCGTGGTGTCGTCGAAGTCGAGCTCCTCGAGCTCCTTCATGCGAGCGAGGCGCTTGCTGACCGTCTGGAAGTTCGTGAGGAGGCCGCCGAGCCAGCGCTGGTTGACGTAGGGCTGGCCGACGCGCTGCGCCTGCTCGGCGATCGCGTTCTGCGCCTGCTTCTTCGTGCCAACGAAGAGGATGGTGCCGCCGTGGGCGACCGTCTCCTTGACGTAGTCGTAGGTCTTGTCGATGTAGGCGAGCGACTGCTGGAGGTCGATGATGTGGCTACCCGAGCGCTCCGTCAGGATGAAGCGCTTCATCTTGGGGTTCCAGCGACGCGTCTGGTGTCCGAAGTGCACGCCGCTGTCGAGCAGCTGGCGAATGGTGACGACGGCCATGGCCGTACTCCTTTTCTTGCACAACGCCGCCGCAGCGGCATCCGCGCATCTTCTCAGTTGAATCGCGCCGGTCGGCGCTGAACCTGGTGCCCGGCGCGCATCCGCCCCTTCTCGCCTTGCAGCAGAGTGGGGACTGAATGGATGCGGAGGCCTGATGGGCACGCGTAGTCATCCCGTCTACACGGGATGCAGGGGCAACTATATCACCCGCGGCAGGGCGCAGCGGCGCTCAGAGGACGTCGGGTTCGCGGTGTTCCTTTGCAGGGCGGCGCCGCAGGAAACCGAGGCCGCGCGACGCCTGCTCGGTGGGCGCATCAACCTCGAGGCCATAGTGGACGCCGACGCGATCGATGATGACGTCGCGTTCAGCCTTCTCATATGCCCGCCGCTCACGCCCGAATGCGACCACCGTCGACCAGCACATCAGCAGCATGACGATGCTGAATGGCAGTGCCGTCGTGATCGCGGCGGTCTTGAGTGCCTCCAGCCCGCCCGAGAAGAGCAGCGCGATTGCGACGAGGGCCGTCACGACGGCGAAGAACACCCGGATCTTGTTGCGGGGCTCGACCTGGCCGCCCGTCGCGAGCATGCCCATGACAAGCGATCCGGAGTCCGACGACGTCACGAAGAACAGGGCGATGAGAATGATCGCGCCCGCGATGAGCACGCCCCCGGCGGGAAGCTCCTCGAGGAGGAGGAAGAGGGAACCCTCGAGGTCGACCGCACCATCCGGGCCGATCAGACCGCCGCTCCCCTCCGTCTGGCGAAAGATGGCCGAACCGCCCAGAACGCTGAACCAGAGGAACGTAATCGCCGTCGGCACGAGCAGCACGCCGGCCACGAACTGCCGCACGGTGCGGCCGCGGGAGATGCGCGCAATGAAGATTCCCACGAAGGGAGCCCACGACATCCACCAGCCCCAATAGAACGTTGTCCACGCGGCCTGCCACTCCTCACCCGCACGCCCTGCGAACGCACTGACGGTGAACGCGAGCCCGAGAAAGTTCTGGAGGTAGGCGCCGATCGACTGCACGAACTCGCGCAGCAGGAACTGCGTCGGACCAAGGAACAGCACGGCGAGCAACAAGAGGCCCGCGAGCACGAGGTTCGTGTTGGACAGCCACTTCATTCCACGCTTTACGCCCGTGACGAGGGAGAAGATCGTCGCGCCCGTGATGACGACGATGATAATGATCTGGCTCGTGCGGGTGCTCTCGGCGATGCCGCTGTTCTCGAGACCCGCACTGATCTGGAGGACACCCAGGCCGAGCGAGGTCGCGACGCCGAAGAGCGTGCCGACGAGCGCGATGATGTCGATGAGGTTCCCCCATCCGCCACGCACCCTGCGACCGAGCAGCGGCTCAAGTGCCCAGCGGATCGAGACGGGACGATTGCGGCGGTGGATCGCGTAGCCAAGCGCGAGGCCCACGACGACGTAGATTGCCCACGCATGGAAGCCCCAGTGGAGGAACGTCTGCGAGAGCGCACTTTGCGCGAGCACGCTGTCGGACCCGGAGACCCCCGGCCGCGGGTTCGCAAAGTGGCTGAGGGGCTCGGATACGCCGTAGAAGACGAGGCCGATGCCCATGCCCGCTGCAAACAACAGGGCGAGCCACGACATGAGCGAGAACTCCGGCTCGTCATCGTCCTTGCCGAGCTTGATCGAGCCGAAACGACTGAAGCCCATCCACAGGGCAAAGAAGACGAAGAGTGCCGCAATCAGCACGTAGTACCAACTGAAGTTCCGCACGATCGTCGCTTGCAGCCCGTCGAAGAGTTGTTCCGCCGACTGGGGTGCGACGAAGGCGTAGACGACGAAGACAAGCACGATTGCAGCGGATGGCCAGAAGACCCACTTCGCTACGACGGTGGTTGGAGCGACGGGATGATCGGCCTGAGAAACCTGAGACATAACCTCATGCTGCCCCGGCATGCCGCTTTCCAACAGGTGCGAACCTCCTCCACAGGGCGCACAGGCTCCCAAGAGCGCACGCTTCACGGCATCGCGACCATGTGCGGGCAGCACGAGCGGCACGCTGTTCCCATGTCGCCTCCGCCGCCAGCCAGAGCAATCCGGCTCATTGTTCTGGCGCTGTGCATGCCCGTCATCCTCATGGGCGCGAGCAACTCCCCCATTGCCGACGCGCCGAACGAGACGCGTGCGAGCACCGCGGCGGAGGCGGCACCCGGCAGGTGGCTCTGGCCGGTGGAGGGCCCGCGGCGGATCGTGGGTGCGTACGTGGCTCCCCCGACCCCGTACGCTGCCGGCCACCGCGGAATCGACCTCGCCGCTGCCGCGAACGGCGTCGTCAGGGCGCCCGCTGACGGCACCGTCCACCATGTCGGTGTCGTCGTCGACCGCGGGGTCGTTTCCATTCGCCATGCAGACGGCGTCATCTCGAGCATGGAACCGGTCGATTCCGAGCTTGCGGCGGGCGAGGCCGTCACGCGCGGTCAGACGATCGGCACCGTGGCGGCGATGGATGCCCGCTCCGCGTGGAGTGGCACGCACTGCCGATCGCCGTGCATCCACCTTGGCGTCAGGGTGCACGGCGAGTACGTGTCACCGCTCAACTACCTCGGCGGAATCCCCCGCTCCGTGCTGTTGCCTCCCCGCACCCTCGGGTGAGGCGGCTCAGCCGGCGGTCGTGCCGAGGATGTCGATGGCGAACACGATCGTGTCGGTGCCGCCGATTGCTCCCTGGCCCGCCGAACCGTAACCGTACGCCGGCGGAATGACGACGATCAGCTGCGACCCCACGGTCTGGCCCTCGAGCGCAGCCTTGAATCCGGGGATCACGCCGGAGGTCGGGAACGCCGACGGCTCACCGCGCGACCACGAGGAGTCGAACTCCTCGCCCGTGTCCCAGTTCACGCCTCGGTAGTGGACCTCAACCGTGTCACCTTCACCCACGACATCCCCGTCGCCTTCCGTGATGACGGCAAGGGTGGGCTTCTCAAGGGGAGCCGTCTCGGGGAAGGTGATCGTCGGCGAGCCGTCCTCCGCATACTCGACCGTGGGCATGCCCTCGGCTCCGGGCTCCACGACAACCATGTCGGCCGCCGCGTCGACAGGCTTGCTGACGCTGAGGATGTCGAACACGAAGATGAGCGTGTCGTCGCCCGATACGCCGATCGCCTCGTTTCCGGCCTCGCCGAAGGCATCCTCCGGAGCAATCGTCGCAACCACGCGCTCGCCCTCGACCGAGCAGTTCAGAGCCTTCACGATTCCGGGAAGGTACATCGCCTCATCGAGAACGAACGGCACACGGTCGCTGTCGTCGAGGTGGCCCGTCGACTCCATCTCCTCGCCGGTGCCGCCATTGAACAGGGTGTACGAGACCGTGACAGTGTCACCCTCCGTCGCGGGTTCGGATCCGTCACCCTCGATGATGACGGAGCGCTGCGTCTCGGCAGACTCAAGCGGGCTGTCGAATGACACCTCGGGGGCTGCCCCGAGCTCACCGTCGACGTCGACCGCGCCCGACGCATTGCCCTCGACGGCGCAGTCCTTGGACCCGGCTGTCGATGCTGCTTCCTCGTCTCCGGGCGCACACGCCGTGAGCGCAGTGGCGCCGAGGCCGAGGGCGATGAAGGCGGTCAGGACTCGGCGGGACGCCGTGAAGGATGCAGGCACGTGAGACTTTCCATGTGGGGGACGTTGCGACTGGTCCTAGCCTCTCACCCCTGCACCTATGCGCGCGCTGGGAGGTCAGGCCCTTGGATGGGCGGAGCGGTAGGAGTCCTTGAGCCTGTCCATCGAGACGTGCGTGTAGACCTGGGTCGTGCCGAGGCTCGCGTGCCCCAACATCTCCTGCACCGCTCGCAGGTCGGCTCCCCCATCGAGCAGGTGGGTGGCCGCAGTGTGACGGAGCGAGTGAGGCCCGGATGGCCCGCCGCCCGGAACCGTCTCGAGCAACGATGCAACGAGCGAGTACACCGACCTGGCCCCGAGACGCGCTCCGCGGTCACCGATGAAGACGGCTCGCCCCGCGCGCTGCGCGTCCTTCGATGCGAGCCGTGGTCGGGCGTCGGTGAGGTAGTCGACCAGCGCTTGCTTGGCCGGAACCCCGAACGGCACGACGCGCTCTTTCGCTCCCTTGCCGATCACGCGCACTGTCAGGCGAGCGAGGTCGATGTCGTCGATATCGAGCGTCACGAGTTCGCTGACGCGCAGTGCCGAGGCGTACAGCATCTCGATCACGGCGAGGTCGCGCATTGCCCGCGCGTCAGCGGTGGACGCACGCTTCCACAGGGAGGCGAGCATCGTGTCCATCTGCTCGCGTGTCAGTACACGTGGAAGGTGCCGATCGGGCCGAGGGGCGCGAAGCCGGGCTGCGGGATCCGCCTCGCCGCTACGGTGTGCGTGCCACGAGGTGAAACCACGGGCGGAGGCCGAGCGACGCGCCAGGGTCGCCTTCGAGAGGCCGCGCTGGGACTCCTGCCAGAGCCAGTCTCGGAGGAGTTCGAGCGTGAGCCCGTGCATCCGCTCGACTCCCTGCTCTTCTGCAAAGAAGGTGAGCGAGGCCAGGTCTGCACGGTAGGCCCGCACGGTGTGACCACTGAAGCCCCGCTCGTGTTCGAGGTGACGGGAGTAGGCGTCTATGGCCTCGTCGAGGCGCATTTCATCTCGCAGGTTCGGTGCCGAGGTTGAAGGGCGAGTCCTTCTTGGAGAACATCGCAATCCGCTGCTCCGGCGTCATCGCTTCGATCTGAGCCCGGTGCTTGGCGTCGACGCCGGAGATCTCTTGGCTGTCACCAATGGGCACGAGCGAGTGCACGACCCTGTCGGGGTAGGTGTGCACGATGTTGATGGACTGGGCAGCGTCTCGTCCCGAGAGCAGTCGTTCGCGGGCGCTGAGGTCGAGGGTGTAGCAGGTGGCCGCAGCGACGGAGACGGGGATTCCCGCCACCGTGCTGTGGCTCGAATAGTGGAGGTGTCCCGCGAGGATGCCGCGCACGTCCGTGCCCTCGACGATCTCCGCGAAGCGGTGCTGGTCGTGAAGCTCGAGCATCTGCATCGCCCACAGGAGCGGCGTCGGGATCGGCGGGTGGTGCACCGCGATGAGCGTGCCGTGTGCCGCGGGGGTCGCGAGTTCCTCGGCGAGCCATTCGAGTTGTGCGTCCGTGAGTTCGCCGTGGTGATAGCCGGGCACCGTCGTGTCGAGGGAGACGATCCTCAGGCCGTTGATGTCGTAGACGCGGTCCTGCGGTTGTTCCGAACCGCTGCCGAACAGTGCCTCGGAGTACTGGTAACGCTCGTCATGGTTGCCCATGACCCAGATGACCTGCGCGCCGAGTCGTTCTGCCACGGGCTCCACCAGGCCTTTGAGGGTGGCATAGGCCTCCGGCTCCCCCAGGTCGGCAAGGTCACCCGTGAAGACGAGTGCCTCGGGCCGGATGTCAGAGCGCTCCAGTTGCACGAGTGCCCGCTCCAGGTTCTGCGCCGTGTCGACGGCGTCGTAGAGTCGGCGTCCGCCCGCGAGCAGGTGCGTGTCGCTGATGTGGGCGATCACGTGGCTGGGATCCGGATGCTGTCCTAGGGCGGTCACGCCTTCACAGTATTCGGTGGGGGTGACAACCGCACCGCTTCGTCACGACACGCGCACCCATCCTCGCTCGCGTTCGACCACCGCGTCCTCCATGCCGAGCAAGCCGAGCTGCGCCTGCGTCGCTGCGAGCGACAGCCCCGAGCGGGCAGCGACATCCTCGACGCTGCGGGGCGATCGTCGACTGAGCGCGTCGAGGATGCGAATACGGTCCGGCGAGGCGTCGTCATTCTCACCGTCGCTCCCCGCTCGGCCGCCGTCCGAGCGAACGCAGTCACGGCCTGCACCACCGGGTGCCAGTTCTGCCATCTCTTCCGCAGTCGTGACGCATACCGCGTCGAACTCCCGGATGAGCCGGTGGCAGCCGGCCGACGCCGGACTCGTGACCGGGCCGGGAACCGCACCGAGGGGCCTACCCAGGGCTGCAGCATGTGCGGCAGTGTTGAGCGACCCGGATCTCCAGCCCGCCTCCAGCACGATGGTCGCCTGGCTCGCCGCCGCGATGAGCCGGTTTCGTTGGAGGAAGCGCCACTTCGTGGGCTGTGCGCCCGGCGGCAGCTCCGTGATCACGGCTCCGCCGGCGACCATGCGGGTCAGCAAGGAGTCGTGCCCCGAGGGGTAGAACCGGTCGACGCCGCCCGCGAGGAACGCGATCGTCTGGCCATTGCTGGCGAGGGCCGAGCGGTGGGCCATCCCGTCGATGCCGTAGGCCGCGCCCGACACGATCGCGAAGCCGCGGTCCACGAGTCCGGCCGCGGCCTCCATCGTCACGTGCTCGCCGTATCCCGTTGCCGCCCTCGCCCCGACGAGCGAGATCGAGTTGGCGACCGAGCTCAGCGCGTCATCGGTGCCGCGCACCCACAGGGCGATCGGCGCGTGGTGGCCGAGGTCATCAACGCCGGTCGGCCAGAGGTGATCCCCCGGCAGGAGGAGGCGTGCCCCGAGACGGGCTCCCTGGCGGAGTGCCCCGACAACGGCCTTCGAGTGCAACCGCGGGAACCACCGGGCGAGAGCATCCGTCACCTCCTTCTCGGCCATGGCGGCGCCTCGCTCCTCGAGCGCCGAGAGCACGCGGTCAACGGGCCACCGCTCGATGACGACGGTGAGGGCCAAGGATCCGCCGAGTGCGTGTACGAGTGCCCCGGCGATCGCATCCCCGGGCTCGGCGATGCCGCTCCAGGCGGCCCGCGCGAAGCTCTCCCGCGTCTCCGTTGTCGAAAGCTCCGTGCGCCGCAGCAGCTGTATGTTGCGAGTCATTTCACTCGCGTCGACTCCGAACATGCTCATGTGATCCCTCTCCTCAGGAACAGTGCCCGACCGACGTGGTCGGGACTTGGGGTCGCTCCCCCGTCCAGGTCCGCGATCGTCCAGGCGGTGCGAAGCACCCGGTCGTATCCACGCATCGTGATTCCGCCCCGCTCGAGCGCGCGATCGAGGCTTGCGGTCGATGCCGGTGGGAGACGGATGCCCGGGCTCCGCAACCAAGTGCCTGGGACGTGGGCGTTGACTTCCCATGGGGTATCCCGAAGCCGGTCCGCCGCGACCGCGCGCGCCGCGCGAACGCGCTGCCGCGCCTCATCGCTTGAAGTGCCGCCCTCGCCTGCCATCCGGAGCTGGGCCGCCGTGATGCGGCTGACCCTGAGTTGGATGTCGATGCGGTCGAGGAGCGGCCCCGAGAGCCGCGCAAGGTAGCGGCGTCGGTTGTGCGGCGTGCAGGTGCATTCGCTGTCCCGGCTGCCGTACTGACCGCACGGGCACGGGTTCGCCGCGAGCACGAGCTGGAAGCGTCCGGGGAACGATGCAACCGCGTTCGCCCGGTGGATCGTGATGGCGCCCGACTCGAGTGGTTGCCGCAACGCGTCGAGCACGGAGGCAGAGAACTCGGGAGCTTCGTCGAGGAAAAGCACGCCGTGCGACGCCCGCGCCGCCGCACCCGGGCGCACGATGCCGCTGCCTCCTCCCACGAGGGACGCGGCTGTCGCCGTGTGGTGGGGCGCTTCGAAGGGTGGGCGGGTGTCGAGCGTCGACCCGGGCGGCTGGCCGACGAGTGAGCGCAGGCAGTTGACCTCGAGGGCCCGTTCCGCGTCGAGCTCGGGCAGGATGCCTGGGAGCCTCTCCGCCAACATGGTCTTGCCCGCGCCGGGCGGCCCGAGCATGAACATGTGGTGGCCGCCGGCCGCCGCGACGACAAGCGCGTCGACAGCATCCGGATTGCCCACGACATCGGCCAGATCGGGCGTGCGGCGGGCGTCCGACTGCGACGACGGAAGCGCGAGCTCCTCCACGGGGATGGGCTCGAGTTCGGCACCATGCCAGATCGCGGCGTCTCGCAGCGACGCGACAGCGACGATGCGCACGCCCGGCACGAGCGACGCTTCGTCGGCGTTGGCGCGCGGCACCATGACGGTCTCGGCGCCTGCTCGCGAGGCGGCAAGCACCGAGGGCAGTATGCCGATGGTGGGGCGAAGCCTGCCGTCGAGTCCAACCTCCCCGATATGCACGACGCGCTCAACTGACTGCCGGGAGATGACCTCATCGGCGGCGAGCGCCGCGACCGCGATGGCAAGGTCGAAGCCCGACCCGTGCTTCGGGAGCGAAGCGGGCGAGAGGTTGATCGTGATCTTGCGACTCGCCAGCGGACATCCGGAGTTCGACGCGGCTGAACGCACCCTCTCCCTTGCCTCCCCCAGCGCGGCGTCGGGCAGGCCGATGATCGAGAAGCCGGGAAGGTTGCTGGAGATGTCGGCTTCGACCTCGACGAGGCCTCCGGCCAGCCCGAGCAATGCGACGGCTCGTGTTCTCGCGACCGGCATCAGTACACCTGCTGCAGGTGTTCGACGACGGGCGCGGCGCCGGCACGACGGATGACGGAGATCGCGTCGATGCGGATGCTGCGTCGCCGGGCCGGCACGCCGTCCTGGGTGTTCGCCTCGCACCATGCCCGCGCCAGACGTCGAAGGCGGGACAGCTTGGCACTCGTGATGGCTTCGAGGGGATGCCCGAAACCGAGCCCGGACCGCGTCTTGACCTCGACGAAGACCGTGTCGCGGCCGTCGACCGCAACGATGTCGATCTCGCCCTGCTGGCACCGCCAGTTGCGTTCCACGATCGTGTATCCGGCGCGCGCCAGGAACGCCGCCGCGTGATCTTCACCCCACCTGCCGAGCTCATCCTTTTCGGACATCGCCACCTCCTGCGTCGAGGATGGCCTCCTGCCCAGCAGGGTTGCGCGGGTACTTCCGCATCCGTGGGACACGACCGCGGAGGAGGGCTGGGGAGGAACTGACGGAAGCACACCTGCCACACAGGCTGCACGGAATAGGCTAATCCGCTGTGCATCCCGAACCTCCCACCCGCCGCCGGCGCGCATCCGGCCCCTCGCCCGTCGCGCGACACGGTCGGCTGCCCAACCGCGGCACTGGCCGTGGGCTCCTGAAGCTGCTCGGGGCTGCGCTCGCCGTCACCCTGACGAGCACGCTCGCGGTGGCCGGCGTGGCGGTCGCGAACATCACGAACCAGATCAAGCCGGGCATCGAGCTTGCCGGCGAGGACCAGGTGCCCGAGATCGGCGCCATCGAGGGCGGCGTGAACCTGCTGCTGGTCGGCAGTGACAGCGGAGGCGGGAATGCTGCCTACGGGGAGCGGGGACAGACCCTCAACGACGTCACAATCCTGCTGCACATCTCCGAGGACCATACGCACGCGACCGTCGTCAGCTTTCCCCGCGACCTGTTCGTCTCGATTCCCTCCTGCCCGGCGGAGGACGGCGGAAGCTACCCCGCCATGTCGTCGCAGAAGATCAACACGACCCTCACCTACGGTGGTCTCGCCTGCACGGTGCTGACGGTCGAGAAGCTCACCGGCCTGACGATCCCCTTCGCCGGCATGATCGAGTTCGACGGTGTCATCCAGATGTCCAACGCCGTCGGCGGCGTGCCAGTCTGCGTCGCGAGCGACATCAACGACAAGCAGATCAACTTCTCGCTCGCGGCAGGCGAGCACACCCTCTCCGGCTTCGATGCGCTGCAGTTCGTCCGCTCGCGCTACGGCGTCGGCGATGGCAGCGACCTCGCCCGCATCAGCAACCAGCAGGTCTTCCTGTCTTCGCTGGCCCGCACCATCAAGAGCGCCGACACGCTCTCTGACCCCCTGAAGGTCTACGGGCTCGCGCAGGCGGCCGTGCAGAACATGGAGATGTCGAACAGCCTGCAGAATGTGTCGACGCTCGCGTCCATCGCCGTCGCGCTCAAGGACATCCCGCTTGAGAACGTCACCTTCGCCCAGCTGCCGACCTACTACGGCAACAGCGGCAGCCAGAGCGGCGTGCTGCTCAAGAAGGATGACGCCCAGGAACTCTTCGACGCCCTCATCAACGATGTGCCGGTGCACCTGACGGGCTCCCTCGGCGAGGGCGCTGTGCAGAACCCGGATGCTGTCGTCACGACCCCCGAACCGAGCGAGGCGGTAACACCCGCACAGCCCGAGGCCGGCACCCCTGACACTCCGGCGACCCCGGAGACTGGAGCCGTCGAGCCGGGCACCCCTGCGGAGACTCCCGTGGTGGAACTGCCGGACTCGATCACGGGATCGACCGCGGCGACGCCCTCCTGCTCGGCGGGCCAGTAGTCCCGCACGGCCGCTCGTAGCGCTCCGCGGGGGCGCTACTCGTCGAGTGCGAGCTCCTTCGGCAGCTCCAGCTCCTTGGCGTTGAGTTCCTCGACGTTGACGTCCTTGAACGTCAGCACGCGAACTGCCTTGACGAAGCGGTCCGAACGGTAGACGTCCCAGACCCAGACGTCCTTCATCGTCAGCTCGAAGTAGAAGTCGTGTTCCGTGTCCTGCCGCACGAGTTCGACCTCGTTGGCCAGGTAGAAGCGACGCTCGGTCTCGACGACATAGCGGAACTGCGAGACCACGTCGCGGTACTCCCGGAACAGGGCCAGCTCGACCTCGCGGTCGTAGTCTTCAAACTCGTCGTCTTCCATAGCGGCTCAATCCTACGCTGTTCGCGCAGAGCGGCCGGGTTGCGCTCAGGAGGCGCGAAGCTCCTCGGCTGCAGCCTCACTGTCATCGAGCAGCCCGTCGAGGAGGCTCGGCGGCTTGAGCCAGCTGTGCCGGTGCAGCTCGCTCGGGCCGAGTTCCGTGATTGCGGCGTAGTGCGCTGCGCTGCCGTAGCCCTTGTTACCGCGCCATCCGTAGCCGGGTATGCGCTCATCGTGCTGGATCATGAGCGAGTCGCGATGCACCTTCGCGATGACGGATGCCGCGGAGACCGACGCGCAGTCCCGGTCGGCCTTGACCCGGGTGACGACGTGCGCGTCGCCCCCGAGGGCGGGGCTGAGCCAGTCGAAGTGGCCGTCAAGGATGATCGTGCTCTCGGCGAGCGGAATCCCTGCGTCCCGGAGCGACTCGAGCGCGCGGGCACCTGCGAGTCCGAGGCACGCTGAGATGCCGAGCCGGTCGACTTCTTCAGGCGAGGCGAGTCCCACCGCGCTGTGCAGGCCCCATGACTGCGCGAGGGGCGCGAGTTGCTCACGGCGCCGTTCGCTCAGGAGCTTGGAGTCGCGCAGGCCTTCAGGGATCTTCGGCATGCGGCCGCCCACGACGCACATGCCTACCCCGACCGGGCCCGCGATCGCGCCGCGCCCGACTTCATCCACGCCGATGACGAAACGCGAGCCTGCCCGCTGCAGGCGTCGCTCGATGGTGAGGCTTGGAGTCGCGACCGTCATGTCAGCCCGCACTTGCCGAATCATCGACGCCTTCGAAGACGTCGGGGTGGTTGTCGAGCCAGACCCAGCGATCGGTCGGCCAGCTGATGACGATGGCGCGCCCCACGACATTCTCAAGCGGCACGAAACCCTTGCTCGGTCCCGTGGCATTGCAGCGCGAGTCGCAGGAGTTGTAGCGGTTGTCGCCCATCACCCACAGGGCGTCGTCCGGAACCGTGACGGCGAAGTCGTCTTTCGCCACCTTCGTCACGCGCTCTGGAAGCTTCAGGTAGGGCTCATCGAGCGGGATGCCATTGACCGACATCTGGCCGAAGGTGTTGCAGCACGCGACCTCGTCGCCGGGCAGGCCGATGACTCGCTTGATGAGGTGGTCGTTGCTGTCGGGAGCGCTCAGGCCGACGGCCGCGAGCACCCAGTCGACCGCCTCGACCACCGGCGAGCGTTCCTCCTGGGGCGTTGGTGCGAGCCATCCGCCCGGATCTTGGAAGACGATGATGTCCCCGCGGTTGAGCTCGACGACATCGGGAACGAGCTGGTTGACGATGATCCGGTCGTAGATCTGGAGCGTGTTCTCCATCGAGGAGGACGGGATGTAGAACGACCGCACGAGGAAGGTCTTGATGACGACCGAGATGAGCACGGCGGCAATGAAGATGACCAAGAGGTCACGAAGGAACAGCAGGGCGCCGCGACGTCGGCGGCCCGAAGCAGTTGTCGCAGCAGCATCGGCCGGCGAAGAATTTTCTGACATTAAACCCCTGAGCTCCCCGCCAGTTTACGTGGCGGGGAGCTCAGGTGGACACGTTTCTCCGTGCGTCGCGCGAAGCGGTGGATCAGCTGTCGCGCTTCTCCTTGATCTTGGCCTTCTTGCCGCGCAGGTCACGCAGGTAGTAGAGCTTGGCGCGACGGACGTCACCGCGCGTCACGACCTCGATGTGGTCGATGACGGGAGAGTGCACCGGGAAGGTACGCTCGACGCCGACCTGGAAGCTCACCTTGCGAACCGTGAACGTCTCGCGCACACCCTCGCCCTGGCGGCCGATGACGACGCCCTGGAAGATCTGGATACGCGAGCGGTTGCCCTCGATGATGTTGACGTGCACCTTGACGGTGTCACCGGCGCGGAACTCCGGGATGTCGGAGCGGAGTGAAGCCGCGTCGACGGCGTCGAGAATGTTCATGGTGATTCGCTCTCTGCGACCGCCACAGGTCGACCGCGTTCTCAGTACTGCAGAAAGTGGGATGGTGCCGAGACATTGCAGACCCCCCTGTGGCAGGGTCGTGCGCAGGCACAAACACTCATTCTGCCACAGCGCTGGGGCTGGCGCTAATCGCCCTCGCGTTGCGTCGGCGGGTCAAGGCGGATGACCTGTCCGCGAAGCGGCGCATCCGCGGTGGGGTGGCCCGGAACCCTGACTCGCGTGGCTTGGAACTCCCGGGCGGATGCCGCGGCGTCACTGAACTCCTCGACAACCGACTTCACGCGGCGACGCGTCTCCAGCACCCACTGCACGACGGCGGACCAGAACGCAATCACGCCCACGATGAGCACGAGGAGCAGCATGGGCGCGGGAATCGGGAACGGGGACGCCATGATGAGCAGGAGCCAGGTGCCCAGCACCCCGACGTCGACCCACGAGACCGCCTGGTCGAGCCGGACGTCCTTGCGGATCCAAGTGAGGAAGAAGACCACCGCGAGCGCGGCGGCGATCACGAACCCGAGGAAGAACGGCGCGATGACGCCGCCGATGTCCTGCCAGTGCCAGATCCATGAGACGACGACGAACCATGTGGGCAGCACGACGGGCGCCCATCGGAGGGCGAAGTAGATACCGCGCCGAGAGACCATGCCTCCAGAGTACGACTACCGCTGAAGCGCTTGCGGCCGTTTCGCGGAGAGCGCACGGCGCTCCCTCCCCAACTCGCGACCGCAAGCCTTCGTGTTCGCTGGGGATTTGTCGCCAACGGGCCAAGCAGCGGGAGAGTCAAGACATGACGCGCTTCGGCTACACCCTCATGACGGAACAGAGCGGCCCCCGCGAACTCGTGTCCTACGCTGTCGCTGCTGAGCAGGCAGGCTTCGACTTCGAGGTCTCGAGTGACCACTACTCCCCCTGGCTGACCGAACAGGGCCATTCGCCCTACGCATGGTCGGTGCTGGGTGCCGTCGCGCACGCAACCACGCGGGTGGACCTTGCGACCTACGTCACATGCCCGAGCATCCGTTACCACCCGGCCGTCGTGGCACAGAAGGCGGCGACGATGCAGCTGCTGTCGGGAGGCCGCTTCATCCTCGGGCTCGGTGCGGGCGAGAACCTCAACGAGCACGTCGTCGGTGAGGGATGGCCCATGGTGGATGCCCGACACGACATGCTCGAAGAGGCCGTCATGATCATCCGGGAGCTTCACACGGGCGACCTCGTGACGTGGCAGGGCGAGTACTTCAGGGTGGATTCAGGAAGGATCTGGGACCTGCCCGACGAGGGTGTCCCCATCGGCATCGCCGTCTCTGGCGCGAAGTCGATCGCGCGCTTCGCGCCGATGTCTGACCACATGATCACGACCGAGCCAGACGGAGACCTCGTCTCGTCGTGGCACGACGCAGCCGGCGCGGGCGACGGTGCCCGCGTCATCGGGCAGGTGCCGATCTGCTGGGCACCCAACCGCGAGGACGGGGTCGCGCTCGGACACGAGCAGTTCCGGTGGTTCGCCGGGGGTTGGAAGGTGAACGCTGACCTTCCGACGCCTGCCGGTTTCAGCGCCGCGACGAACTTCGTGCGACCAGACGATGTTGCAGGCTCCATCGCGTGCGGCCCCGACCTCGATGAGCTCGCCGAGAGCGTGCGCCCGTTCATGGACGCCGGGTTCACCGACATCGCGCTCGTGCAGGTCGGCGATCGTTACCAGGAGCAGTTCCTCGCCGAGGTCGCCGAGCCGCTGCTCGAGCGCCTGCGAAGCCTCTGACGCGGCTCAGTCGAGGGAGGGAGGCGGCAACAGTTCCGGCCGCACGCGGCGAGTGCGCTCCACCTGCTGCTCGTGACGCCACGCCGCGATCGCCGCATGGTTGCCGCTGAGGAGCACGGGAGGCACGTCGAGTCCGCGCCAGGACGCGGGCTTCGTGTAGCTCGGGTACTCGAGCAGACCGGCTTCGTGGCTCTCCTCTACGAGACTCTCCGGGTTGCCGATGACCCCGGGGATCAGGCGGCCGATCGCCTCGATCATCGCCATCGTGGCCACCTCGCCGCCATTGAGCACGTAGTCGCCGAGGCTGATGAGCCGCACCTCCGCACGCGTCGCCGCGTAGTCGACGACGCGCTGGTCGATGCCCTCGTAGCGACCGCATCCGAAGACCAGGTGCGAGCGCTGCGCGAGCTCGCGCGCGGTCGCCTGCGTGAACACCTCGCCCGCCGGTGAGGGGAAGATGACGGTCGGCGCATCCGACGACTCGAGGATGCCGTCGAGCGCCTCGCCCCAAGGCTCCGGCTTCATGACCATGCCGGCTCCCCCGCCGTAGGGAGTGTCGTCGACCGTTCGATGCCGGTCGTGCGCATGGTCGCGCAGGTCATGCACCTGCAGTGTCATCACGCCGCTCTGCCGTGCCTTGCCGAGCAGGGAGACGTCGAGCACGGAAAAGAACTCGGGGAAGATCGTGACGATGTCGATGCGCACCCGCAAAGTCTATGCAGCGACTCAGGCCAAGCCGACCGCGGGCATGGCTCCCTCCTCCACATCGATGGGCGCATAGGCGTAGCGATCGAGCACGAGCTGCACGATGCGGGAGTCCGGCTCCTCATGCGCGAGCAGGAGTGGCGGCGCGACCACGTCTGCAGAGGATGTCGCGGCGAGATGCGCGAAGTAGCCGGGCGCAAGCAGGTAGGTGCTTACAACGACCCGGTCGCACGGCCATTCTCTGCGTTCCGCCGCGACAGCATCCGCAACGGTCGGAGACGCCGCCGAGAGGAACGCGGCACGCACCGGCATCCCGAGGGAAGCGGAGAGCATCCGCGCCACTTCGCGGCAGTCATCGAGCGCGCGCTCGTCACTCGACCCCGCACAGGCGAGGACGATGCGATCGGAGACGCGCAGGCCGACTGACAGGAGCCGGCTGACGAGGATGTCGACCAGGTCGCGGTCTGGACCTAGGGCATCCGTCAGCACAGCGCGTGGCCATCTCTCGACCTCCTGCGCGAGATCGACGTGCACGTGGTAGCCCGCAGACAGGAGGAACGGCACCACGACGACGGGACGATCGCGTCCGAGGCTGGCGATCGTGAGCGGGACATCCGGCTGCTGCACGTCGACGAAGCCACCGCGCACCGGCACACCATCGAGTGCGCGGCCGACCGCCGCGACGAGGCCAGCGACGGCGGCCTGTCCCAGTGGCGAGGACGTGCCATGAGAGATGGCGGCGAGCGCCGCGACATCCGTCGTGTTCACATCGGCACCCCCACCTCGACCATGCCGTCGACGACCCGCGTCGGGTAGCACTCGAGGGTGAGATCCGGGTCGCTGTAGCAGCGCCCCGTGCGGAGGTCATAGACCTGCTTGAGGAGCGGCGACGTGATGGTTGGCCTGTGCCCTTCGCCCTCGACGCGCCGCGAGCCCACGATGCCGCGCGCCATGACGGGGGCGCCGCTCAGCGGGTCGAGGTGGCTCACGGCGAACACCTCACCGCCTACGACGGTGAGTGCCACCTGCCTGTCACCGACCAGCGCCGCCACGGCCCAGCCGGATTCCAGTTCCGAGGCAGGGCATACGGTCTGCCACTGCGGAGCGAAGAGGAGCCGAGGTGCGTGGCGCGGGGGCGATTCCAGTAGGGTCATGGCCGTTCCGTTCTCGTTGGCGAGTCAGCCTGCGAGTCTCTCGCGGGGCGATACCGACCCTAGGCTCGCCGTGTTTCATGCCCGTCACTGCATGTTTCGCGCCCGTGAAACTTGTCTCACAGTGCAGGCCCGGGACTGTGGAGGGAAGGTCACGCCGCGGTCATTGTGGGGAAACCGCCCGGAAATACCCCGTCCATAGGCTCACGCCATGACACGAGACCAGCACCGGCCCTCCCCCACACCGCGCCGCCTCGTCATCATCGGCGGCGGCCCTGCGGCACACCGCTTAGCCGACGCGCTCACGAATCGGGATACCGCCGGCACGCTGCAGGTCACCGTCATCTCGGAAGAACCCCACCTTCCGTACGATCGGGTCGCCCTCAGTCGTCGCCTCGACGGCGGCGACGACCTCACCCTCCCGACCGCGCCCTGGGATGCGCCCAACGTCAGTCTTCGGCTGGGCGACCGTGTGACGGCGATCGACCGCGCCGCACACACGGTGACGACAGCGGCGGGCCACGTGATCGAGTGGGACGAACTCGTCCTCGCGACCGGCTCATCCGCGCCCGTCCCGCCCATCGAGGGAGCGGAGCACGCACGGGTCTACCGCACGATCGACGACATCGACGCGCTCATGGCCGAGGTCCAACGGCTTTCGAACGACTTGGGCCGACGGCCGCGCGTGCTTGTCGCCGGCGGTGGCCTCCTCGGCCTCGAAGCCGCTGGCGGCCTTCAGCGGCGCGGAGCGGATGCCGCGGTCGTGAACTCCGCCGGCTGGCTCATGAACGCGCAGCTCGACGAGGGGGCCGGCCAGGCGCTCGGGAGGATCATCGAGTCGCAGGGCATCGAGCTGCACCTGGCGAAGCTGCCTTCGGCGGTGCATGTGGATGACACGGGAGCCGTGACATCCGTCGAGTTCACGAACCATAGCCGTGTTGCCGCCGACCTCGTCGTCTTCGCGGTCGGCATTCGTCCGCGTGATGAGCTCGCTCGCGCTGCCGGACTCGACCTCGGCGAGCGCGGTGGAGTCATCATCGGGCGCGACTGCAGGACCTCGGATGCCCGCATCTGGGCCATCGGCGAGGTCGCCTGCTTCGAGGGTCGCTGCATCGGGCTCGTGGCCCCGGCGAATGCGATGGCGGAGGTCGTCGCCGACCGCCTGCTCGGCGGTGCCGCAGAGTTCACGACGGTCGATGACGCCACGAAGCTGAAGCTGTCTGGAGTGGATGTCGCGAGCTTCGGCGACACCCGTGCCGAGCAGCCGGGCGCGCTCGAGGTCGTGTACGCCGACCCCGCCCGCGGCCTCTACCAGAAGCTCGTCGTCTCGAACGATGCCCGCACGCTCCTCGGCGGCGTCTTCGTGGGCAACGTCGAGCCATTCGCCTCCCTGCGTCCCCTGCTTGGTTCGCAGCTGAGCGCCGACCCCGGCTCGTATCTCTCGGTGCCGGGTGCCGCCGCTCCCGACGGCGCCGAGCTTCCGGATGATGCGCTTGTGTGTTCCTGCAACGCCGTCACGGCCGGTGCAGTTCGCGCGGGCATCCATGAGGAGGGCTGCACCGAACTCGGTGCACTGAAGGCATGCAGCCGGGCTGGTACGCAGTGCGGCTCCTGCGTTCCCCTCGTCAAGAAGATGCTCGAGAGCGAGCTGACGAAGGCGGGACTTGCCGTCGATCGAGCCCTGTGTGAGCACTTCTCCCTGAGCCGCCAAGAGCTCTTCGACTCCATCCGGGTGCTCGAGCTGACCTCCTTCGACGACATCATCGCGCGCTTCGGCGAAGGCCACGGATGCGACGTCTGCAAGCCAGCAATCGCATCCATGCTCGCCAGCCACTTCAACGGCCACATCCTCGACGCCGGCCGTGGAGGCCTGCAGGACACGAACGACCGGGCGCTCGCCAACATGCAGAAGGACGGCACCTACTCGGTCGTGCCGCGCATCCCCGGCGGGGAGATCTCGCCAGCCAAGCTCGCCGTCATCGCCCAGGTGGCGGCCGACTTCAACCTCTACACGAAGATCACGGGCGGCCAGCGCATCGACATGTTCGGTGCGCGACTCGACCAGCTGCCCGACATCTGGAGGAGGCTCGTCGATGCCGGTTTCGAGTCGGGACAGGCCTACGGCAAGTCGCTTCGCAACGTCAAGAGCTGTGTCGGGTCGACGTGGTGTCGTTTCGGCGTGCAGGACTCGGTGGGCATGGCCATCCGTCTCGAGCTGCGCTACCGCGGCCTCCGCGCGCCGCACAAGTTCAAGTTCGGCGTCTCGGGATGCGCCCGTGAGTGCGCGGAGGCACGGGGCAAGGACGTGGGGGTCATCGCGACCGATCAGGGCTGGAACCTTTACGTCGGTGGCAACGGCGGCTTTCAGCCGACCCACGGCCAGCTGCTCGCCTCCGACCTCGACGATGACACGCTCGTGCGCTATATCGACCGCTACCTGCTCTACTACATCCGCACGGCCGACCGGCTCCAGCGCACGGCGAGGTGGATGGAGGAACTCCCCGGCGGCATCGAGCATGTGCGCGACGTGGTCGTCGACGATTCGCTCGGCCTCGCCGCCGAGCTCGAATCGGCCATGGAACGTCACGTTGGCACCTACCAGGACGAATGGGCTGCGACCCTGGCGGACCCAGACAAGCTCCTCAGGTTCCGGAGTTTCGTGAACGCACCGGAAGCTCCGGATGTCGGGTTCCCCCGGGTCGCGGAACGCGAACAGTGGCGCCCGGCGACAGCCGAGGAGGCCGCGGACCCGGCGACGGTCTTGCTCGCGGGAAGCACGATTCCGGTGCGGAGCGGATCATGACCGGCCGGGTGACGCTCGTTGGCGGCGGGCCCGGGGCCGAGCACCTCATGACGGTCGGTGCGCTGCGCGCGCTCGCGGACGCCGACGTCGTGCTCTACGACAGGCTGTCACCCCACGAGCGGCTCAGCGAGCTGGCTCCGCGTGCCCTGCTGATCAACGTCGGCAAGCTTCCCGGGCACCACCCCGTGAGTCAGAAGGGCATCGAGCTGCTCCTCGTCGACCACGCGAGGGCCGGATGCCACGTCGTGCGACTGAAGGGCGGCGACCCATACGTCTTCGGCCGTGGCAGCGAGGAGGTCATCGCCTGCCGGGCCGCCGGAATCCCCGTCGAGGTCATCCCGGGGGTCACGAGCGCGATCTCGGTTCCCGCGGCCGCAGGCATCCCGTTGACCCACCGGGGCGTGAGCAAGCTCTTCACGGTCGTCTCGGGGCACGCGCCGCTCAGCGAGGAGGAACTGCAGCATCTGGCGGCACTCGGCGGCACCATCGTCGTGCTCATGGGTGTGGGCACACTCCCCCATCTCGCTGCGGGACTTCGACGCCACGGCGCCGCTGCAGACCTCCCCGTGGCGATCATCGAGCGCGGCTACAGCAATGGGCAGAAGACGACGATCTCGAACCTCGCCGAGGTGGTGACGGATGCCACCCGCGCTGGTGTCGCTGCGCCCGCCGTGCTGGTCGTGGGAGAGGTCGTGCGACTGGCCGACTCTGGCGACCTCGTCGCGGCCGGAGTCATCCACTCAGCAGAGCTCATGACGGAGGGGCTGTGACGCCGGACGTGACCCTCGACCCGCCCGCCGTGTCCCCAGACGCGATCGGCCAAGGCGTCCCCGGGTTTCGGCACGACCAGCTCGCGGGCTTTCGCATCGGCGTCACCTCCCACCGGCGAAGCGACGACCTGATCGACGCGTTCGAGCGCCGCGGGGCAAGCGTCACGCATGCCCCGACGCTGAGGGTCACGCACGACCGAGCCGACGGACCGGTACTCGCCGACACCCGCGCGATCATCGCGGCGCAGCCAGACGCGCTCCTCGCGACGACAGGGTACGGAGTCCGGCGCTGGTTCGAGGTGACGGATGCCGCGGGCCTGGGCGATGAACTTCTCCTCGCGCTCGGCCGTGCCCGGATCCTGGTCCGCGGCCCCAAAGCGCGCGGGGGCATCCGCGCCGCCGGTCTCGACGACGATGGGATGAGTGAAGAGGAGACCACGCAGTCGCTCGTATCGAAGGCGCTCGAGGAGCTGCCCGACGGCCTCACGATCGCAGTGCAGCTGCATGGGCACACTGACGAACTCCAGCTCGCACGCCTTCGCGCACGCCACACCGTGCTGACCGTGGCGCCGTACAGCTGGACGCATCTCGGGAGTGCCGACGAACGCGTGCAGCGCCTCGTCGAAGCGATCTGCGCCAGGACCCTCGACGCGGTCACCTTCACGAGTGCCCCCGCCGTCGATGCCCTCTTCCTCGCCGCCGAATGCATGGGAGTGCTCGACAGCGTGCACGACGCCTTCCGCGCCGACGTCCTGGCTGCGGCGGTCGGTCCGGTGACGGCGGCGCCGCTCCTCGCCGCCGGCATCCGCGTCGTGCAGCCAGAGCGCTACCGCATGGGAGCACTCATCCGCCTGCTCTGCGAGCACCTCGAGACGGCACGAGTCATGCGGGTCCCGACGGCGCACGGCACGCTCGTGCTGCGCGGACAACTGGCCGAGATCGGCGGCACCAGCGCCATGCTCGCGCCGACGCCGCTCGCGCTCCTGCGACGACTTGCCGCCGTGCCCGGCGCTGTCGTCTCGCGTTCAGACCTTGTCGCGTCGCTGCCAGGGACGCACGACGATCACGTCATGGAGGTGGCGCTGAGCCGCCTACGGCGCGCCCTCGGAACCCCTGGGCTCGTGGTGACGGTCGTCAAGCGCGGTTACCGGCTCGACGTCTGAACGAGTTCAGGACTGCTCGGTCTCCGAGGTGTCGTCGCTCGAGTCCGCCTCAGGACTGTCGTCGGCGGGCGCAGGCTCGTCGTCGGGAAGCTCTTCGAAGAGGCCCGCCGGGGGCGTCACCGTCACGGTGCCCGCCGCGATGTCCACGCTCGGCACGATCGCCTTCACGAACGGCACCAGCACATCGCCGGACTCCGTCTCGACGTGCAGGAGGTCTTGCGCGGGCATGTGCTCGACCCGCGCGATTCGACCGATGACAGCGCCGTCGCGAACGACAGAGAGTCCGACCAGTTGGTGGTCGAACCACGCGTCCTCTTCGCCGGACTCCTGCTCGAGGTCCTGGTCGATCCACAGGATGGCCTTGAGGAGGGACTCCGCGGTCGTGCGGTCCGGCACTCCCTTGAAGAAGGCGACCGGGTGCGTGTTATACCAACGGAGTTCGGCAAGCTCGAGGGTCTTGCCATGCCAGGGTGACGTCGTCGGCACCTGGAGGGTGAACACGGCGCCCGGCACGAAACGACGCGCCGGGTCATCCGTGTACAGCTCAAGCTTGATTGCACCCTTGAGGCCATGGGCCTTCGTCAGGCGACCGACCCGAAGCTGGGTCGTGTTGGGGCCAGCTTCTCTAGAAATCGGTATCCACCACGTCGACACGAACCTTCTTGCCATCGGCGATCGCCGAGACGAGAGTGCGGAGGGCTTTGGCAGTACGACCGGAACGACCGATCACGCGGCCGAGGTCCTCGGGGTGCACGCGCACCTCGAGGACCTCGCCACGCGGCGTGTTCCTGGCGTCCACTGCGACCTCGTCCGGGTGATCGACGATCCCCTTGACAAGGTGTTCCAGAGCAGCAGCCAGCAAGGATCAGGCCTTGTCTGCGTCGGTCGCCTCGGCCTCGACGGCCTCGGCTGCGGTCTCCTCGACGGGAGCCTCGGACTCGGCAGGTGCCTCGTCTGCCTTGGGCTCAGCCTTCTTGGGCTTGAGCACGGGCTTCTTCTTCTCGTCGGCGACGAACGCCTCCTTGGGCTCCTTGACCTTGACGGTCGAGACAGCCTTGGCGTCGCCCTTGAACTTGCCCCAGTCGCCCGTGAGCTTGAGGATCGCGGCAACCTGCTCGGTCGGCTGTGCGCCGACGCTGAGCCAGTACTGCGCGCGCTCGGAGTCGACCTCGATGAACGAGGGCTCCTCGGTCGGGTGGTACTTGCCGATCTCCTCGATCACGCGACCGTCGCGCTTGGTGCGCGAGT
>JADGMW010000168.1_pt1 | contig 44895 bp, 38 predicted proteins | sample 8641801 | NCBI WGS metagenome assembly JADGMW01 (sample SAMN16272018, study PRJNA661076) | feces metagenome | isolation source: fecal sample from diarrhoea affected cattle A | host: Bos taurus | place: South Africa: Lokaleng Village, Mahikeng | collected 2019-09
CAACCCGGCTGATGCCACCACTAAAGCACAGATCCTCCACACAAGCCGGGCAATGGCGATGGAGGGGATGGGGATTGCGGAGACCGGGCACGATTTTCGGATAATGATTGCAACGTTGCAGGACGGGCGTCTTGGCGATAGAACGCGGGGAGCGGCGGAGAGGCCGGATGGGAGCGAGCATGACCGAGACGAAATTCACCCTGCCCAAGACCAATGCCGGCCCGTGGCAGAGGCGCCCGTTTCATCGCCAATATCTGATGCGGCAGGCCAATGATCTCTTCGATTTCTTCGAAGCGGCCTCGATCAATCCCAAGGGCGGGTTCTTTGAGCTGGACGATGAGGGTTTTCCGCTCAATGAGGAAAATTCCACCCGCCAGATCCACGTCACCTGCCGCATGATCCATTGCGCGGTGATCGGGAGCCTCCTCGGGCGGCCGGGATCGGACGAGATCGTCGACCACGGGATGCAATATCTCTGGCACCACCATCGCGACACCAAGAACGGCGGCTATGTCTGGTCGCTGGATGACAATGGTGTGGTGGATGGGCTCAAGCAGGCCTATGGCCATGCCTTCGTACTGCTGGCCGGATCGAGCGCGAAACTGGTCGGGCATCCGCTCGCCGATCAGCTGATTGAAGACATCACGCAGGTCATCAATAGCCGCTTCTGGGATGAGGCCGCCGGGGCGGTGCGCGAGGAGTTCGATACGGACTGGTCGCCGATCAGCAGCTATCGCGGCCAGAACTCGAATATGCATCTCACCGAAGCGCTGATGGCGGCGTATGAGGCCACGGGCAAGGAAGACTATCTGCGCAAAGCCGAGCGCATCGCCCAACGCATCATTCGCGACAATGCGGTGCCTCTTGGGCATCGGGTGGCCGAGCATTTCGACGAGAACTGGGGTCTCGACAAGAGCTACAAGCACGAGAACGAGATGTTCCGCCCGTCCGGGACGACGCCGGGGCACTGGCTGGAATGGGCGCGGCTGCTCTACCAGCTCTGGGTGCTGGGGCGGAAACAGCATGGCTGGATGACGGACGCGGCGCGCAATCTCTTCCGGACATCCATCGACCTCGGCTGGGACAATGTCCATGGCGGGTTCTTCTATACGCTGGACTGGAATGACCAGCCGGCGATGCGCGAAAAACTGTGGTGGCCGGTGGCGGAGGCCATCGGGGCGGCGGCCTATATCTCGGCCTATGATCATGATGATTATTTCCAGACTTGGTATCGCAAGCTCTGGGACTTTGCCGAGAACCATGTGATCGACCATGATCGCGGCGGGTGGCTGAGCGAGCTCAAGGAAGATCTGACCCCGGCATCGAACCTGTTTGTCGGCAAGCCGGACCTTTACCACGCGCTGCAGGCCTGCCTCATTCCGCTCTATCCGGCGACGGGGAGCCTGACCCAGGCCATCATCGAGGCGGACCACACCGAACGGCCGGTCCGCTAGAACCGATGTGAGTGAAACGGGGCGCCCGGAACGATTGGGCGCCCCTTTTGCGTTGAGCCTCCAACACATGGAGGCACGCAATGAACAATCTGGATGGCAAGGTGGCGCTGGTGACCGGCGCTGGCTCGGGTATTGGGGAGGCCGCAGCGCTGGCGCTCGGCAAGGCCGGAGCCATCGTGGTGGCGATGAGCCGTACGGCCGAAGAGGTCGAAGAGACGGCCAAGACGATCCGCGATGCGGGCGGACAGGCCAAGGCGATGACGGCCGACACGTCCGATGACGCGGCGATGAAGGCGCTGGTCGAGGGGCTGATTGCCGAATTCGGGCGGCTCGACATTGTGGTGGCCAATGCCGGGATCAATGGCATGTGGGCGCCGATCGACGACCTCACACCCGAGGAATGGGACAAGACAATCTCGGTCAATCTGCGCGGCACGTATCTGACCATCCACCACGCCGTGCCGCACTTGAAGAAGGCGGGCGGTGGCTCGATCATCATTATTTCCTCGATCAACGGGACGCGCACTTTCACCAATCCCGGTGCGACCGCCTATTCGGTGACCAAGGCGGGACAGGTGGCGATGGCCCAGCAGCTTGCGGTGGAACTCGGGGAGCACCGGATCCGAGTCAATGCGATCTGCCCGGGCGCGATCGAGTCCGAGATTTCCGACAATACCGAGGCGCGCAACACCGCAGAAGCTGAGGTACCGGTGGAGTTCCCCGAGGGCGATATTCCGCTGACCGGCGGAGAGCCGGGCAAGGCCGAGGATGTCGCAGATCTCGTGCTGTTTCTGGCCTCGGATGGCTCGCGGCACATCACGGGTTCACCCATCTGGATCGACGGGGCGCAGAGCCTCCTGCGCTAGGGCAAAACATTGCCAGCGGGCGGGCGGAAGCGTAAAGCACGGGGAGGATTTCTTCTGCTTGTGATGTGCCATGCTCGCCCTGCCCGCCCAGCTTCCGCGCCATCTTGTCGAGAGCGCCGTTCTCAATGCCCTGGCTGAAGATCTGGGCCAGGCCGGTGACCTGACCAGCCAGGCGGTGCTGGCGCCCGATGCCTGGGCGGTGGCGAGCCTCTCGGCCCGCGAGATGGGGATCATTGCTGGTCTCGATCTGGCGGCAGCGGCGTTTCGGCTGGTCGGCGACGGGATCAGCTTTGAGCCGCAGCTCAGCGATGGGGATCGCGTGGAAGTCGGCGGCGTCGTGGCACTGGTGTCGGGCCCTGCCCGGCTGGTGATGTCGGCGGAGCGCGTGGCGCTCAATTTTGTCAATCATCTGAGCGGGATTGCCACGCTGACCCGGCGCTATGCGGACGAGGTCGCGGGGACCTCTGCAAAGATCTGTGACACGCGCAAGACCACTCCGGGGCTGCGGGCCTTCGAGAAATATGCCGTGCGCTGCGGCGGCGGAGCGAACCACCGCTATGCGCTCAATGACGCCATCCTGATCAAGGATAATCACATTGCCGTCGCGGGCAGCGTCACCGCAGCCTACAAGGCGGCGGAAGCCTTTGCCGGTCATCTTGTCGCCATCGAAATCGAAGTGCAGACCCTTGCGGAGCTGGAGGAAGCACTGGCAGCCGGGGCAAGCATCGTGATGCTCGACAATATGGACAATGATCTGCTGCGGCAGGCGGTAGCGATTAACGCCGGGCGGGCGAAGCTCGAGGCTTCGGGTGGGGTGAAGCTCGACCGGGTGCGTTCGATTGCCGAGACCGGCGTCGACTATATTTCCACCAGCCAGATCACCATGGGGTCGAAGCCCCTCGACCTCGGTCTCGACGTAACCATTGGCGGTGGCGAATGAGCGTTTCGCCCAGTCTGGCGACCCGTTCGCTGACCGAGATTGCCGTTGAGGCCGCCATTGCAGCGGCAGAAGTGATCATGGCGGTCTACGCCCGCCCGATCCATGCCGTGGCGAAATCGGACGGATCGCCGGTGACCGAAGCCGATGCGGCGGCCGAAGCGATCATCATCGAACATCTGGCGCCGACCGGCCTGCCGATCCTGGGCGAAGAAAGCGTGGCGGCTGGGATCATACCGGTTCTGGGCGAGCGCTATTTCGTGGTCGATCCGCTGGATGGGACCAAGGAATTCATCAAGCGGAACGGCGAGTTCACGGTCAATATCGGGCTGATCGAACATGGCACGCCGGTGATGGGCGTGGTGCTGGCGCCGGTGACGGGCGAGCTATTCGTTGGCGACCGGGACGGCGCCTGGTCGGGTGTTATCCGCAACGGCGTGCTGCAGGAGCGGCAGACGATCGAAGTGGGCTCGCGGGCGCGGTTGCGGATTGTCGCCAGCCGTTCGCATGGGCACGAGGCGCTGGACCAGCTTTGCCGCACGCTCGATGTCGAGGCGGATGTGTCGGTCGGCTCGTCGCTGAAGTTCTGCCTTCTCGCGCGTGGAGACGCACAGCTTTACCCGCGCTTTACGCCAACTTGCGAATGGGACACCGCGGCGGGCCAGGCAGTGCTAGAAGCTGCAGGGGGAAGCGTTGTGACGCTGGATGGCCAGCCGATGCGCTATGGCAAGCACGAGCTGGGATTTCTCAATCCCTATTTCGTGGCGGCGAACAGCATGACGCTGGCGCAGCGAGCCGCAGAAGAGATGCGCAGCCTTTTGGGATGAGGCATGCACGCCGCGCTTAACTGATCTGCAAACACGTTTTCGGGCCCCCGCTTGCGTCCGTGTCGGCCGGGATATATAGCCCGAGCATATATCGAACCGAAATATGCCGGGACGTGCCAATGAATGTCAGGACGCTGTGCCTGTCGATCCTCTACGAGGGCGAGGCTACGGGATATGATATCCGCCGCCTGAGTGTGGACGGCGAGTTTGCCTATTTCGTCGAAGCCAGCTTCGGCTCGATCTACCCTGCCCTGGCCAAGCTGGAGCAGGAAGGGCTGGTGACCAGCCGCACCGTGCCGCAGCCGGGAAAGCCGGCGCGCAAGATCTACTCCATTACCGATGCGGGTCGCGCAGAGTTTGCCGAAGAGCTGCTGGGGCCGCTTGGCGACGACGTCTACCGCAGCCCGTTCCTGCTTCTGGCCCGGTTCGCGCGGATTTTACCGAAAGAACTCGTCGAGCAACGCGCAAATGAACATTTAAAGCGTCTGAGCGAGAGCCGACAGAAGCTTGACGACGTATCAACTAACGACGGCTGCACAGCTGCAGACCGCTGGGTGATCAACTACGGACGCAGTGTATTGGACGTTGCGGAGACCTATCTGCGCACCCATATGCACGAACTAACTGAACTTGCGAAGGCCGATCCCCGTCAGGACGCGGCGGAATAGAGGGGCGACTACTCGATGCGTGCACTGTTTTCTTACGGCCTGGCCTTCCTGATCCTGTTGGGCGCGGGCGCGTGGCTCGCGACCGGGACGCTCGTCATCGGCGGAAACGGCCCGGGGAACGGCGAAAAGCCCATCATCTCGGTCATCGAAGGTGAAGAGCACGGGCCCCTCCACAATGCGCTGGCCGATGCCGGCGTTCTGGCCGAGCACCCCGAACCGGCAACCGATCCGCGCCTGTCGATCGCCGAGCGCAATGCCGAAGCCTCCGGTGTGAATGCGACGCTGCCCAATGTGCGCGTGCAGATGTTCACCGCCCAGCCGATGCCGCTCGAAGTTCCGCTGCGCGGCCGCACCCAGGCCAAGGCGGCGGTGACCGCCGTCGCCGAAACCGCCGGCACGGTCGACGTGGTGCATGTCACCAAGGGACAGCGCGTCGAAGTCGGCGATCAATTGTGCACGCTCGATCAGGGCACGCGCGCCGCCGCCGTCTCTCAGGCCGAAGCCGGTCTGGCACAGGCCGAGGCGGGTCTGGCTCAGGCACAGCTCAACTATGACACCAATGTCGACCTGCGCTCGCGCGGCGTCGCCGCGGCCAATACGGCCAATGCGGTGGAAGTGGCCCTTAGCGGGGCCAAGGCAGCCGTTTCCTCGGCACAGGCCGGGCTCGACAATGCAAGGGCGGAACTCGCCCGCACGGAAATCCGCGCCAAGGTGCCGGGGCTCGTGCAGGATCCGCTGGCGCTCGCCGGTTCGATGCTGGCGGCAGGCAGCCCCTGCGCCACGATTATCCAGCTCGACCCGATCGTCTTTGCCGGCATGGTGCCCGAAGCCCATATCGGCCTCGCCCGGCTCGGGCTCGACGCCACCATCAAGACGGTGACGGGCCAGACTGTCGAAGGCAAGGTGACCTATATCGCCTCGCGCGCCGACAATGCCACCCGCGCCTTCCCGGTCGAAATCGAACTGCCGAACGCCGACTTCGCCATCCGCGACGGCGTGACGGCGGAAGCCGTCGTCAATCTGGGAACTGCGCCTGGGCACCTGCTGCCGCAATCGACCCTGACGCTGGACGATGACGGGAAGCTGGGCGTGCGCACCGTCGAGGACGGCGTCGTGGCCTTCTATCCCGTGACTATCGTCAGCGACACCCGTCAGGGCGTCTGGGTGACCGGCCTGCCGGTGATCGCCAACGTGATCACCGTTGGACAGGAAAGTGTGACCGCCGGACAGGCCGTGAAGGCCAGCCCGGCTGACGTGCCGGCCCAAGCGCAAGCCAGCTGAGGACAGCTCACATGCTCGACTTCATCGAGAAAATCCTGAGAATGCCGCGCGTGGTGCTCACGGTCATGGCCGTGGTGCTGGTGGCGGGCACGAGCGCCTATCTCTCCATGCCCAAGGAGAGCTTTCCGGCCATCGACGTTCCCTATCTCTACGTCTCGATAAACCAGACGGGCGTGTCGCCGCGCGACGCGGAGAACCTCCTCGTCAAGCCGGCTGAAGAAGAGTTGGCCAATCTGCCGGGGCTGCAGAACATCAGCTCCACCGCGACCACTGGGCACGGCTCGGTGTTCCTCGAATTCGATATCAATACCGACAAGGATCAGGCGCTGGCGGATACCCGCGCCAAGATGGATGCCATCAAGGCCAAGCTGCCCGATGACGCCAATGATCCGACCGTCAATGAAATCGACATTGTCGGCCAGCCGATCATTTCCGTGGCCGTCTATGGCACGGCGCCGGAAAAGGAACTGGTGCGCCGGGCCGAGATGCTGCAGGACGCGCTCGAGGGCATTCCCGAGGTGCGCGAAGCCAAGCTTTCGGGCGCCCGCAAGGAGCAGCTCGAAGTGCGGATCGACCTCTTGCGGCTCGAAGCCTATGGGCTGACCGCCGGGCAGCTGTTCGACGCGCTCAGCCGCAACAACATGGTGGTCCCGGGCGGTACGCTCAACACCGGACAGGGCTCGTTCAACATTGAAGTACCGGGGCTGATCACCACGGCCGAGGACGTCTACAGCCTGCCGATCAAGACCGACGGAAATACCGTTGTGACCTTCGGCGATGTGGCGACCATTACCCGGACGCTGGCGGACGCAACCGAATATACCCAGGTCAATGGCTCGCCAGCCCTGATCCTTGGCATTTCCAAGAAGCTGGGCACCAATATCATCGATGTGTCGGACAAGGTCCGCGCAGTGACGGCGGAGGCCGCCGAGGACTGGCCAGGCGGGGTGAGCTACAGCTTCTTCCTCGACCAGGCCGAGACCACGACAAGCCTCTTCCGTTCGCTTGAGGCGGCAGTGCTGACCGCTGTGGCGCTGGTGCTGGTCACCTGTATCGCCACCCTTGGCCTGCGCCCTGCCCTGATGATCGGGCTCTCCATCCCGCTGTCGTTCATGATGGCGTTCCTCGTGGCCGAAATGCTGGGCATGACCATCAACATGATGGTGATGTTCGGGCTCGTGATCGCAGTGGGGGTGCTGGTGGACGACCCCGTTGTGGTGGTCGAATATGCCGAGCGAAAGCTGCAGGAGGGCGTTTCCAAGAAGGAGGCGTTTATCCTGGCGGTGCGGAAAATGTTCGTGCCGGTGCTGGGTGCGACGGCGACGACGCTGGGCGCCTTCGTGCCGCTGCTGTTCTGGCCGGGCATCATCGGCAAGTTCATGACCTATCTGCCGACGATTGTGATCATCGTCATGATCGCCTCGCTGGTTTCGGCCCTGATCTTCATGCCGGTGATCGGCGCGGTGATCGCCTCGACCCATGTGGACGAGAAGGAAAAGGAAAAAGCCGACATCGTCATGTATCCCGATAAGTTCGACCCCAAAAAGGTCAGCGGGATCACCGGCGTCTATGTGCGCACGATGGAGCATCTGCTGCATTGGCCATTGCCGACGCTGGCGGTGGGGTTCGGGATTATCGCCACGATTTTCGTGACCTATGCGATGAACCCGACGGGCACCGAGGCGTTTCCGGCGTCGGAGCCGGAATATGCGACAGTGGCAGTGGTCGGACAGGGCAATTTTTCGCCCCAGGAAGTCCGCTCCATGTTGATCGAGGTCGAACAGGAGCTGCTTGAAGTCCGCGGCATCCAGGACGTGATCATGCAGTTCGGCACGACCGGCGCATTCGGCACCATGCCGCCCGATACAATCGGCAATTTCCAGCTGCAGCTGGTGAACTGGAACAATCGCGTTCCGGCCGAAGAGATTTTTGGCGATATCCGCCAGCGGGTCAGCCAGTTTGCCGGGCTCGATATTCAGGTGATCGCGGCCGAGAACGGGCCGCCGGCGGGCAAGGACATCAATCTGCGCGTCGAGAGCAGCAATTACGATGACCTCGTGCCGACCGTGACCGCCATCCGCGACCATCTGGCCAGCTGGCCGGAAGTGGTGGATCTCGAGGACGGACGCCCCTCCCCCGGTATCGACTGGCATATTACCGTGGACCGGCCGGAAGCGGGCAAATATGGCATCGGCGTGCGCGAACTCGTGCCCTATGTGCAGCTGATCACCTCCGGCGTGAAGCTGGGAACATACCGCGATGCGGAAACCGGCGACGAGCTCGATATCCGTGTGCGCCTGCCGCAGGAAGAGCGCACATTCGACGCGCTCGACTCTATGCGGATCGCTACTGCCCAGGGCATGATCCCGGTGTCCAATTTCATCGATCGGACCCCTGTGCCCAAGGTCGCCAATATCCAGCGCCGCAACCAGGTCTATGCGATGAATGTCGCCGCAGGCCTTACCAATCTACCCGACGGCGTTTATGCCGCCGACAAGGTGCAGGAGCTGCAGAGCTGGATCAGCGCCCAGAACTTCCCGGATCGGGTTAGCGTCGCCTTTGGCGGTGCGGAAGAACAAATGGGCGACGCAAACGCCTTCATCGTCCAGGCTTTTGGCATGGCGATGGCGCTGATCTTCTTCATCCTGCTGCTTGAGTACAACAGCTTCTACCAGGTGATGGTGACCCTCTCGACGGTGATCATGTCGGTGGCGGGTGTCTTGCTCGGCATGCTGGCGACGGGAATGAGCTTCTCGGCGATCATGACCGGGCTCGGGATCGTGGCGCTGGCGGGCATTGTGGTGAAGAACGGCATCGTGCTGATCGACACCTACAATGACTACAATCGCCACCAGGCGGTGGAGCCGGTGAAGGCCATGTTGCTGACCGTGAGCCAGCGCGTGCGCCCGGTGTTGCTGACGGCGTTCCTTACGGCGCTGGGCGTGATCCCGATGTGGGCGAACATAGAGTTCGACTTCATCCGCCGCGAGATCGTCATCGGCGGGCTGGCCGGATCATGGTTCATCCATCTCTCGGCGGCGCTGGTTTCGGGGCTCTTCTTCTCTACCGCGCTGACGCTTGTGATGGTGCCGGTGATGGTGACGGCGCCGAGCGTGATGTGGAAGCAGATCAAGGGCGTCGGCGCCTGGCTCAGCAGCATTGGGCACTCCATCGCCTCGCCGTTCCGTCCGAAGGCGGCAGTCGCGGCTCCAGCCGGATTTGACGGCATGGCCGTGGAAATTCCTGACGATGTGGACGGCGCCAAGCGCTTCATCGTCTCCAAGGATGCCGGGCTGGTAGAGCATGACACCAATGGTGTCACGATTGTCAGTCGCCGGGACGCTGCCGAATAGGTCGGTCAACAAACCAAAAATAAGAGGCCCGCAGCGATGCGGGCCTTTTTTGTGTCAGATGGTAGGCGCTGACGAGGTCGTAGCTCTCTGCCCCCCTCTCGGCCTCCCCCTGTCAGGGGGAGGAGAAGAGGTGGATTGGATTGGGCGTTACTCGCCAGCAGGCGCGCCGCGTTTGACGAAGCCGTCGGGGTCTTCCTGGGTGCGGGCGAGGGCTTCTTCGGCCTCGGTGGCTTCGCGCTGACGGCTCCACATCTGGGCGTAGAGGCCTTCCTGGGCGAGGAGCGCGGCGTGGTTACCGCGTTCGGCGATCTGACCTTCGCGGAGCACGAGGATTTCATCGGCATTGACGACGGTGGAGAGCCGGTGGGCGATGACCACACTGGTGCGGTTGCGCGATACGACGTCGAGGGCCGCCTGGATATCGCGCTCGGTCTTGGTGTCGAGAGCGGAAGTGGCCTCGTCAAGGATGAGGATCGACGGCGCCTTGAGGATGGTGCGGGCAATGGCCACGCGCTGCTTTTCACCGCCCGAAAGTTTCAGGCCACGCTCGCCGACGGGCGTATCATAGCCCTTGGGGAGCGAGGAGATGAAGTTGCCGACCTGAGCCATGCGGGCCGCCTCTTCGACTTCAGCACGGCTGGCGCCGGGGCGGCCATATTCGATGTTGTAGCCGATGGTGTCGTTGAAGAGCACCGTATCCTGAGGGACCATGCCGATGGTCGAACGCAGGCTCTTCTGGGTGACGTCGCGCAGGTCCTGGCCATCAATGGTGATGCGGCCGCCAGTGACGTCGTAGAAGCGATAGAGGAGACGCGAAATGGTCGACTTGCCTGCCCCGGTGGGGCCGACGATGGCGACGGTCTTGCCGGCGGGCACCTCGAAGCTGACCCCCTTGAGGATCGGACGGTCGGCGTCATAGTGGAAGGTGACGTCCTCGAAGCGCAGGGTCGGACCGGTTACGGCCAGCGGCTTGGCATCCGGCTTGTCGGTGATTTCCGGGGCCTGATCGAGCAGCTTGAACATCTCCTCGATGTCGGTGAGGCCCTGGCGCAGCTCGCGATAGACGAAGCCGATGAAATTGAGCGGGCGGTAGACCTGCATGAGGAAGGTGTTGAGCAGGACGAAGTCGCCCAGCGTCAGCGTGCCATCCATGACGCCCATGATGGCCATAATGGAGATGGCGAGGAAGCCGGCATAGAAGATGACCGCCTGGCCGAAGTTGAGGAAACCCAGCGACGTCCAGATGCGGATGGCGGAGCGCTCATAACCGGCCATGGACCGATCGAAGCGCTCGGCTTCCATCTGCTCATTGGCGAAATACTTCACCGTCTCGTAGTTGAGCAGGCTGTCGATGGCCTTGCCGTTGGCGTCGGTGTCGCTCTCGTTCATCTGGCGGCGGATGGTGATGCGCCAGTTGGAGGCCTTGATGGTGAAATAGAGATAGCCCCAGATCATCACCACCAGGACGCCGAGATAGCTCAGGCCAAACAGCCAGACAAAGACCACCGCCACGACGATGAATTCAACGATGGTGGGGGCAATGTTGAGGATGGCGAAGCGGACGACCGCTTCGATGCCCTTGGTGCCGCGCTCGATGACACGGCTCAACCCGCCGGTGCGGCGCGAGAGGTGGAAGCGCAGCGAGAGCGCATGCATGTGGTGGAAAGTCTGGAGGGCCAGCTTGCGGACGGCGTTCTGGCCGACACTGGCGAAGAGGACATCGCGCAATTGCTGGAAACCGGCATCGACGACATTGCCCAGCGCATAGGCGATGACCAGCACGATGGGAATGGCGAGGCCCAGCACCAGAGTATTGTCCGGCGCGCTGCCGTCGAGGCTGTCGATGATGCCCTTATAGGCGAAAGGAATGAGGGTGGTGGCGACCTTGCTCAGCAGCAGGGCACCAATGGCGAGGATGACGCGCAGGCGCAGATCAGGACGATCCGCCGGCCACATATAGGCCCAGAGATTGCGCACCGTCGCAAATACGGAACCTTCGTCCGCGCTAACGGACGGCTTCTTTTCAGTGGTGTCAGGGCGCATCAGGCCAGTTCCGTTTCCTGTGGGGTGGGGACAGGCGCAAGGCAGCCCAGAAGTCCCCCGAAGGCATCACCGACTTCAGACAGGCGATCCTGCCGGATGACGTAGCGATTGCGCGTACCGATTGGCTTGCGCTCGATCAACCCGGCATCGAGCAGGACTTTAATGTGCTGGGACACGGTCGACTGGGCGAGCGGCAGGGATTCCGTGACATCGCCACAGCAGCAGTTTCCCTGCTGCGCAGAAAGGATGCGCAGAATGTTGAGCCGGACCGGATGGCCCATGGCTCGCATGATCGTCGCTATGTCGTCGTCGCGCATGGGCCAGAACAAATGATCGGTGAATTGCGATGAACATGGTGAGGAACGGTGCCGAGGTCAATCCCCCAGACGAAAACGGCGCCTTGCGGCGCCGTTTTGCAGAGATTTTGCGTCATTCCGTGGGCAGGTTGAACACCTGACCGGGATAGATCCGATCCGGGTCGCGAATCTGGCCGGTGTTGGCCTCGTAGATAGTGGTGAACTTCATGCCCGTGCCATAGACGCGGCGGGCGATGGTCCAGAGATTGTCGCCACGCCGGATGATGGCCTTGCCGGCGGCAAAGCGCTGGGCATCGGCACCACCCATGGAGACGGCCACCATGGTTGGAATGGCCGGCGCCGCCTCGGCTTCCACGGCTGGGGCCTGGGCAACTGCGGGGGTTTCGGCGCTCGCGATTGCCGGCGTTGCAGGTTGGGCAACTTCGGTAGAAGTCGTTGACGTTGGCTGGCTTGCAGGCGCGTCGACAGCTTGCGCCTCTGGTGCAGCGGGCTGCGTCACCGGAGTTTCAGCCACAGTAGCAGATGGTGCGGTCTCGCTCGTCGTGGCCGGAGGCACGGTGAGCGTTTCCACTGTTGCGCTGGCGGCGGGTTCACTGGTCTGGGCCGGTGTTTCAGCCGGAGTGGTTGCAGCGACGACAGGCTCTTCAGCCTCGGCAGTCGCCTGCGGGGATGCCTGTTCGGCCGTTGTTACGGCCGTCGGCTCGTCGCCGGGTGGCAGCTCGAGCACGAAATCGACCTCGGCGCGGCCGATGACGGTAGCCGTCCCACGCTGGAGAAGGTCGACGCGGATGCGCTGATTGGGCTTGGTCAGGACCGAGCCAGCCTCCACCAGCCAGCGCCCACCCTCGACCTGCGCGTCGGCGATGAAGGCGTTGTCGACATAGAGCCGGACAGTTGCCCCATCTGGGCCGGCACCGGCGAAGAAGGTACGATCACCCTCGATCTCGATGGCGTCGATGGTGGGTGGGACCGTGGCCGGGGCCGCAGTTTGCGTTTCGGCAGTGGTCGGCGCAGTCGGCTGTTCGACGGCAGCAACCTGGGTCTGCGGTTCTTCGGCCGGTTCGCTGGTCGCTGGCGCTGCGTCTGCCGGAGCGTCAGCGGTCTGCACGGCGGGAACGGTGGCCGCAGGCTCTTCCACGGCGGCTGCCGGCTCGGCCGGAGCTTCCGGCTGGGTTACTTCCGCAGTCTCGACGGGCTCGGCCACAGCTACGCCGGTCGCTGGCACGACTGGTGTCTCAGCCGGCGTGGCGGCTGGGGTAGCCTCAGGAGCGGGAGTCGTCTCAGCTGGAGCGGCAGGCTCTTCGGTCGCTGCTACCGCGTTTTCTGGTTCAGCGGTCTCCACAGGCGTCGGAGCATCAGGCTGCGTGGCCGGCACGTCGGTTGCGGTGACGCTCGGTTCGGCGCTCGCGGGTTCTGCCGGTTGGGCAGGAGCGGTTTCGACGGCAGGATTTTCGGCAGGCGTCTGCGGCTGTTCCGCGCTGGCGGGGGCGGCTTCCGGCTGGGTTGTGGGCGTGGCCTCGGCGATCTGGGCTACTGCCGCAGTTTCGGGGCGTTCGAGACCCTGCAGGATGTCGCTGGCTTGGCCCGGCGTACTGGCGACGACGAGCGGCTGGCTCTTCTTGTCTTCGTTGATGACGACGACGAAGGACTGCTCGGCCTGACCGGTCTTGCCCTTTTCACCAAGGGTGATTTCGAGCGGGCCAGCAGGCAGCGGGGCATCGGGCACGAGCACCCAGTCACCGCTGGTTTCGACCGTGGCGCGGCCAAGGAGCGAGCCATTGGCATAGACTTCGATCTCGCTGCCCGGCGTGCCGCTGCCGGCGATGACGACAGAGCCATCGGGCTCGGCGCGGAGCAGGCCAAAAGTTGCGGCAATGAGATTTTCAGGGACGGCGACCGCCGCTTCGGGCGGCGTGACGTCGAGCGCAGGCTCGGCAATGGCCACTTCCGGCTCGACAACCGATTCGGATACGGCGCCGACAGCCTCCTCGCTATCGGCGACGACCGGTGGAGCGGGCGGGCGCGGCAAGAGGCCGACGTCGGCAAGGCGCGTCTGAACGCACTGACCAAAACCGTCGCTGCTGGAAAAGCAGTTGATGACCGTGGGACCGGTCAGCACGCCAACGACGGTAAGGAGAGTAACGCCTGCTGCCCCGATAGTCAGGGCAAGAGGTCGTTTCGGAGCGGTTTCGGCCAGTTTGTCCTCCCGGACTTTTGTCAGCCGGCAATCCGCGCCGGTTGATGCTGTTCCCCTCGTGTCGAATCCTGCGCCGCTTCAGTCTTCAACAGCTTGTATGTGATTGATTCATACAGAGCTTCAAACGAGGCATCAATGATATTGGGCGAAACCCCGATGGTGACCCAGCGTTCGCCGCTGCCATCGCGACTTTCAACCAGCACACGGGTGACCGCGCCCGTGCCGCCGTCGAGGATACGCACCTTGAAGTCGACCAGTTCGAGATCCTCGATGCGGGACGAATAGACGCCCAGATCTTTTCGCAAGGCGAGGTCGAGGGCGTTGACCGGGCCGTTGCCCTCGGCGACCGACATCAGCAGCTCGCCCTGAACGCGGAGTTTTACGACCGCCTCGGTGACGGTGATCTCCTCGCCCTGGGCGTTGTGGCGGCGCTCGACCATGGCACGGTAGTGCTCGACGTCGAAGAAATTCGGCAGCGTGCCGAGGACGCGGCGGGCCAGAACGGCAAAGGACGCATCGGCGCCATCATAGGAATAGCCGCGGGCTTCGCGCTCTTTCACAGTGGCGAGGAGCTTTTCGAGGCGCGGATCGTCTTTTTCGAGTGCGATATTGTGACGGGCGAGAGCGGTCAGCAGATTGGACTTGCCGGCCTGCTGGCTGACCATGATGGAGCGTTCATTGCCGACGCTTTCGGGCGGCACATGCTCATAGGTGGAAAAATCCTTGAGCAGCGCCGAGGCGTGGATGCCGGCCTTGGTGGCGAAGGCCGAGGCGCCGACATAGGGCGCCTGGCGCGCCGGGGCGCGATTGAGGCGATCATCGAAGGCGCGCGAGATATGGGTCAGGCGTTCGAGATGGTCCGCGGTGATGCCGGTTTCAAAGCGCTGGGCATAAAAGGGTTTCAGAACCAGCGTCGGGATCAGCGTGATGAGATTGGTATTGCCGCAGCGTTCGCCCAGACCGTTGAGCGTGCCCTGCACCTGACGCACGCCGGCCTCGACGGCGGCGAGTGCATTGGCAACGGCCTGGCCGGTGTCGTCGTGCGGATGGATGCCGAGACGATCGCCGGGGGCGAATTTCAGCACTTTTCCGACAATCTCACGGACTTCGGACGGCATGGTGCCGCCATTGGTGTCGCAGAGCACGACCCAGCGGGCGCCGGCATTGAGCGCGGTGGTGATGCAGGTCAGCGCATATTCCGGGTTGGCCTTGAAGCCGTCGAAGAAGTGCTCGAGGTCGATGAGCACTTCCTTGCCGGCGGCGGCGGCATTGCGGACCGTGTCGGCGATGCCTTCGAGATGCTCGTCGGTTGTGGAGCCGAGCGCGAGCTCGACCTGATAGTCCCAGGCCTTGGCGACAAAGCAGGTGGCATCGGCGGCGGAATTGACGAGGCCCTGCACGCCGGGGTCATTGGCGGCAGAGCGCCCTGCCCGCTTGGTCATGCCGAAGGCAGTGAAGGTCGCCTTGCGGGTGCGGCCCTTCTCGAAAAAGGCCGTATCGACCGGATTGGCGCCGGGATAGCCGCCCTCGATATAGTCGACGCCCAATTGCTCGAGCAGGTCAATAATGGCGATCTTGTCCTCGAGCGAGAATTCGATGCCGGCCGTCTGCGCTCCGTCGCGCAGGGTCGTGTCGAAAAGATAGAGGCGTTCTCGGGACATTTTCGGGCCTTGTCGGTCTAGTCTTGCTTGTGCGGGGGCCAGACAGAGGTGTCGTGGTCCGGATGCTGGTTGTTTGTGGACTGGATGGCGCTCCACCAATCCCTGCGATCGGGCTGTTCGGTGGCGCCGCCGTCTTCAATGCTGAGAAGCGTCGTGAACCAGGGCACACGGGCCTCATTGCCGGTATTGGCGCCCGGCGGGAAGTTTTCCGGGTGGTCGAGCGAACCGATGGTGAAGTTTACGCGGTCGCCGGAGACGTCTTCGTAAAAGAGCGGCGTTCCGCAATCCCGGCAAAAGCCGCGATCAACGTGGTCCGAGCTTCGGAAACGGGCGGGTTCGCCGCGGGTCCAGGTGATGGCCTCGCGCGGCGCCGCCACCAGAGCGGCAAAGATGTTGCCAACCGCCTTCTGGCACATTCGGCAATGGCAGATGTGGGCATTATCCAGCATTTCGGTGGCGTGGTAGCGCACCGCGCCACATTGGCAGCCACCGCTGACTTCGATGGCATAGCGGCGCATCACTCGTCTCCCTGCGTGGGCGGCCAGTCCTCGGTGTCGTGGTCCGGATGCTGGTTGGAGTGGATTCCGGCCATGAAGTCGCGCCATTCGTCGCCGACCTCGGCGCGGACCGGCAGGCTGGTGAGGCCATCAAAAAAGGGCAGCTTGTCGGTGGGGTTTACCTGGATTTCGGGGGCGGCGACGGCGGGATCATCGAAGGTACCGATGGCCAGTTCCAGCCCGAAGCGCGTTTCATAGGCGAGCGGGGTGCCACACTCGCCGCAGAAGGCGCGGCGGGCGGCGTTGGAGCTCTGGAACCATTTTGGCTGGCCGCGGGTCCAGACCGCATTATGCGCGGTCACCAGCGGGCCGAAAAAGCCGCCGAAAGCCTTCTGGCACATGCGGCAATGACAGATGGACGGGCGACCCAGACGGGTCACCCTGAAACGCACGGCGCCGCACTGGCAGCCACCGGTATGTGCGTCAGCCTGGGGCATGGCACACGGCCTCCACATTGTTTCCGTCGGGATCGATCACGAAGGCGCCGTAATAGTGCGCGTGATAATGCGGGCGCGGTCCGGGGCCGCCATTATCCCGACCGCCATTGGCCATGGCAGCGGCATAGAAGGCGTCGACCTCGGCGTGGTTGGCGGCTACGAAGGCATAGTGACGGCCGGGACCGGTGTCCGTGCTTTCGGTCAGCCAGAAATCAGGCTTGTCTCGGCCATAGCCGCCGACGTTGACGCCACCGGTGTGTTCAACCGGGATTTCCGCAAGAAGGCGATAGCCCAAGGCTGCAAAGGCAGCATCGTAGAAGGCCTTCGACTTGGCCCAGTCCGCGACAAGAATTCCAACGTGATCAAGCATTTTCGTCTCCTCTGATTAAGACGAGCAGACTTGTTCGAACACGGCGACAGTTCCTGTCAGCAATGGACCGGCGCAGGCTCACCGCTTCACTTCCCATTTCGTTTGGCGCTGGCCGGCTTCGTCCTTGTAGTCGAGCAGAGCGATGCCTTGGGCGGCGAGGTCGTTGCGGATGGTGTCGGCCTTGGCAAAGTCCTTGGCGTTGAGGGCGTCGAGGCGTTCGGCGATGGCGGCCGCGATGTGCTGGGGCGGCTCCCAGCCTTCGTTGGAGCCGATGACGGAGTCCAGCGTAAAGCCGAGGAAAACCAGCGAGGCAGCAAGCGATTGGGCAGCGTCGGTTTCGCCGCGGTTGGCGCGGCGGGCGAGTGCATCCAGCGCCACGCTGGCCCGGTGGAAGCCGAGGTCGTCGGCGAGCGCGGAGATCACCTCGGCGTCGGGCTCGGCGGACGGGGCATCTGCCTTACCGGCAGCGCGCTGCCAGTCGCGCAGTTTGGCTTCGGCTTCTTCCAGGCGGCGGGACGAGAAGTCGATGGGCTCGCGGTAATGGGTCATCAGCATGGCGAGGCGCAGCACTTCGCCCGGCCAGGCGTGGCCGCCGAGGGCACCGGTCTGGAGCAGATCGTTGATGGTGACGAAATTGCCCAGGCTCTTGGACATTTTCTGACCTTCGACCTGCAGGAACCCGTTGTGCATCCAGACATTGGCCATGGAGTGGCTGCCATGGGCGCAACGGGACTGGGCGATTTCATTCTCGTGGTGCGGGAAGATCAGGTCGAGACCACCGCCATGGATGTCGAAACTCTCGCCGAGGTAGCGCTCGGACATGGCGGAGCATTCGATATGCCAGCCCGGACGGCCGCGACCCCAGGGGCTGTCCCAGCCGGGCTCATTTTCGGAGGAGAGCTTCCAGAGCACGAAGTCGGCGGGGTTTTTCTTGTGAGCGTCGACGGCTATGCGGGCGCCGGCGAGATTGTCCTCCAGATTTCGGCCGGAGAGCTGGCCGTAATCGGGCATGGACTGGGTATCGAACAGCACTTCGCCCGAGGTTTCATAGGCGTGGCCGCGCTCGATCAGGGCCGAGATCAGTGCCTGCATCTCGACGATGTTTTCGGTGGCGCGGGGCTGGTGTGTCGGCTCAAGCGTGCCCAGTGCTTTCACGTCGGAAAGGAACTGGGTCTCGGTCTTTTCAGTGACCTTGCGAATGGCTTCGTTGAGCGGCAGATCGGGGAAATCGCGCAGGGCGCGCGCGTTGATCTTGTCGTCGACGTCGGTGATGTTGCGCACATAGGTGACGTGTTCGGCGCCATAGACATGGCGCAGCAGGCGGAACAGCAGGTCGAAGACGATGACCGGGCGCGCATTGCCGATATGGGCGAAATCATAGACCGTCGGACCGCAGACATACATGCGCACATTGGAGGCATCCATGGGCTCGAAGGGCGCCTTGGTGCGGGTGAGCGTATTGTAGAGGGAAAGCTGCGGCTTTGCCGAATTCATGGAAGGCTTCCTGATGGCCAGACGTGGGGTCCTGGCGGGGAGCCTCTATCCTTAAAAACCTATCGGGATGAAGAAGACCGCTCCGCCAACATTTCCAGTTAGCAGATAATAATGGTGCAGTCGGTAATCTGAACGACAAGGGTCTTCATGGGGCGGAGAGTGACCGCCCACGACCGAGAAATCAAGCGCAAAACGAAAAGAGGGCGGCCCGAAGGCCGCCCATATCGCTTTGGAGGCGAATATCACCCTTGGGGGGATGATGCTTTTGCCTCGATGGCGGACGACGCCCTCCCATCAACAGGCTCTGAATTGAGGTTTACACGTTGGCGGTAAACGCCCAACGGCTACACGGGAATGTTATCGCTCCCGCGAGCCGCTATTCAGCGGCGCGGATGGGGTTGTCCATGTCGCCGAACACCGACTGCCCGTCCTTGCCGATGGCTGCGATGCGCAGGCGATCTCCGGCCTTGAGGAAGGGTGTGCGTGCGGCGCCGAACTTGGCTTTTTCGGCGGTACGGGCTTCGGCGATACAGGCAAAGCCGATGCCGTTTTCCTTGATCGGCAGGGTTTCGTCGTGGCGATTGGCGATGGTGCCCGACCCGATGATGGTGCCCGCAGAGAGGCGCCGCGTGCGGGCGGCCTCCACGATGAGATCGATGAAATCGAAATGCACCTCAATGCCGGCATTGGGCTGGCCATAGAGTGTGCCATTGACTTCGACGCGCAGCGGCAGGTGGAGGCGGTTGTTGCTCCAATTGTCGCCCAGCCCTGACGGGGTGATGGCGAAGGGCGCAAAGGCGGTAGAGGGCTTGGCGTGAAAGAAGCCAAAGCCATTCTGCAGATCGTCGGCCACGAGGCGGCGGAGGGACACATCGTTGCAGATGGTCACGAGGCGGATGGCGGCCTCGGCCTCGGCGCGGCTTGGGCGCATGGAAACCGGGCCGATGATGATGGCGACTTCGGCTTCGAAATCGAGGGCAAGATCCTCGGCCGGCGCGGGAATGGGATCTGTGGGCGCGAGCATGGTGTCCGAGCCGCCCTGATAGAGCATTGGGCGGACGGATTGCAGTTCCTCGTCGCGGCTGCCCTTGAGTGAGCGCACGCGTTCCAGGTGCCCCATGTAGCCAGAGCCATCGATCCACTGATAGGCACGTGGCAGAGGAGCAAGAGCGGCGGCCTTGTCGAAGGGCTGCCCGGCGATCGCGCCATTGTCCAGCTGTGCCGCCAGCGCCGACAAGGCGGGTGCAGCATTGTCCCAATCATCAAGCGCGGCCTGTAGATGTGGCGCGATGCGGCCGGCGGAAACGAAGCGCGTTCCATCCTGTGAGACGACCACGAGCTGGCCATCGGGCCGCGCGGAGCGCAACGTTGCGAGTTTCATAAGGGGCACATCTCCCGGAATAGTGTTGCACTGGGGCGATATCGCCGTGCAACGTGGTCGCTATAATGTTGCCATCTGCCCTAGCGATGTCTTAAGGCGGCACAAGGCCAGAAGTTGCGGCGGGCGAACAGGACCAAACAGTGAATTTCAGCTCTACCGGCTTTCGCGCTCTCGCGCTTCTTGTTTTGGCAATGGCCATGTTCAGCATGGATGTGACGAGCGCTTATGCTCAGGCTGCACAATGCCGGCAGCTCGAAAGCGCCTTGCGCCAGTTCGACCGCAACGGCGATTTCCGCCAGCTGCAGAATAATTCGCAGGCGGTGCGGGAGCTTGCGCGGCAGGTGCAGAATGCCGAGAGCCAGTATATCCGCCAGGGCTGTAATGACGATGCCAAGGCCGGCCGCACGCTGACGCCGCAGTGCCAGGAAGTCGGCCGCTCGGTGCTGCGCCTGCGCGACCAGTATGCCCAGGTCGCCCAGTCGGTCGAAACGGCCGGCGCCGTGGCGCAGCAGCGCGAGGCGATTCTCCAGGAAATGGCCCGCTTCGGCTGCAATGCCGGCTCGAGCGCGACGTTCAACCAGGACCGCCAGTCGATCTTCGACCGCATTTTCGGCACCACGTCGGAAGGTGATTTCACCAATGGCGATTTCGTGGATGGCGGGGACTATTGGGGCTATCAGGGGTATTCGACGGTCCGCACCGTCTGTGTCCGCCTCAGCGACGGCTATTTCTGGCCGATCAGCTATTCCACTGTGAGCGACTATATCGGCAGCGACGCCCAGCAATGCCAAGCGATGTGTCCGAACACGCCGGTGGAGCTCTATTACTATGACAATCCCGGCCAGGAGCCGGAGCAGATGCGCAATATGGCGGGATCGCCCTATACGTCGCTGCCCAATGCCTTTGCCTATCGCAACAAGTTCGACAGCGCCGCCAGCTGCCGCGTCGCGCCCAAGTCCGACGGCACGGTGACCATGGCCGACAGCGAGGACGGCAGCAGTCGCGCGATGATCGATATTGCCGGGGTGAGTTTTCCCCTGCCCCTGCGCGATCCGCGTGGGGTAGTGCCGGTGACCGTCGCCGCCGTCGAAGCGGCAGCGGTGAGCACGGTTGCGCTGGTGGATGTGCCCCTGCCCCGCCGTCGTCCGGCGGGACCGGGTGAGATCGCCGTGCAGCCCTCAGCCAGCACGGCATCAGCCGAAAGCGAACTGCGTATTGTTCACTTCGGCGACAAGACCGTCAGGGTAGTCGGGCCAGACACTCCGTACGCCCAAGCAGGACGAGCAGGCTCTTAAGCTCCGGCCCATCCGAGCGGCCGGTCAGCGCCAGACGCAGCGGCATGAACAGAGCCTTGCCCTTGCGGCCGGTCGAGGTCTTGAGCGCGTCCGTCCACTGGCTCCAGGTTGTCGCATCCCAGGGATCGGGCGGCAGCAGCGCCTTGGCCAGCGCCAGGAAGTCGTGATCTTCCGGGGCGACGACGGGCTCGACCGGTCCGGTGACCAGTTTGGACCATTCAGCGATATCGCCGAAACGCACGAGATTTTCGCGCAGCAGCATCCACATCGCCTCCCCTTCCAGCCCGAGGGTGGAAAGGCGCGGCGCGGCTTCGGCGTAAGACAGAGCATGGACGAGGCGCGCGTTGAGCCCGTCGAGCTCGGCGGGATCGAAACGGGCGGAGCCATGGGAGATCATCGACAGCTCAAGCCGGGACGCGATGTCCTCGAGCCCGGCATAGGGTTCGATCGGCAGGCTGGTGCCGGTCAGGGTCGCCATGACGGCAATGGCGAGCGGCTCATAACCGTCATTGCGGAAGTCGGCGATGGACTGGGAGCCCAGGCGCTTGGAAAAGCCCTGCCCCTGCGCGTCCGTCAGCAAATTGTGGTGGGCGAACTGGGGGATTGCGCCGCCGAGCGCCTCGATGATCTCGATCTGCGTGCCCGTGTTGGAGACGTGGTCTTCGCCGCGAATGACATGGGTGACACCGAGGTCGATGTCATCGACCACGGATGGCAGGGTATAGAGATAGCTGCCATCGGCGCGGATCAGCACCGGGTCGGACATGGAGGCGGTGTTGACCGTCTGCGTGCCCTTGATGAGGTCGTTGAAATGTACGGGACGACCGTCGAGCTTGAAGCGCCAATGGGGTTTTCGCCCCTCGGCTTCGAGGCGGGCGCGGTCTTCGTCGGTGAGAGCCAGCGCGGCGCGATCATAGATCGGCGGCTTGCCGAGAAGGCGGGCACGGGCGCGCTTGCGGTCGAGTTCTTCCTCGGTTTCGTAGCAGGGATAGAGGCGGCCGGAAGCGATCAGCTTGTCGCGGGCGGCGTCATAGAGATCGGTGCGCTCGGACTGGCGCACGAGCAGATCCGGCACGACGCCGAGCCAGGCAAGATCTTCCTCGATGCCATCGGCAAATTCGCGGGTGGAGCGCGCGTGGTCCGTGTCATCCATGCGCAGGATGTAGCGGCCGCCATTGCGGCGAGCGAAGAACCAGTTCAGCAGCGCCGGCCGCGCATTGCCAAGATGAATGCGACCGGTAGGGGACGGAGCCCAGCGTACGACTGTCATCCGACGGTCAAATCCTTATAGCCATTGGTAATCGGGTATCTGCGACCGAGCCCGAATGCCCTGGGCGACAGTTTTGGCCCAGGCGCGGACTGGCGGCGCTTGTATTCTGCAATATTGACGAGGCGCTCGATGCGCTTGACCAAAGCCGGATCATGGCCGCGCGCGACGATGTCGCCGAGGGCCATCTCCTCCTCCACCATGCAGGTGAGGATATCGTCCAGCACCGGATAGGGCGGCAGGCTGTCCTGATCCTTCTGGTCGGGGCGCAGTTCGGCGCTGGGCGCTTTGTCGATGATCGACTGCGGGATGACCATGCCCGCGGGGCCGCGGCAGTCGCCAGGCAGATGCTTGTTGCGCCAGTCGGCCAGCGCATAGACCTGCATCTTGAACATGTCCTTGAGCGGATTGTAGCCGCCGTTCATGTCGCCATAGATGGTGGCGTAGCCAACGCCCATTTCCGACTTGTTGCCGGTGGTGAGCAGCATGGACCCCAGCTTGTTGCTGACGGCCATGAGGATGGTGCCGCGCATGCGCGACTGGATGTTTTCCTCGGCCAGATCGGAAGGACGATCGCCAAAGATCGGGGCGAGTTCGGCCAGCGCCTGATCCACGGGATTGCCGATGGAGACAACGTCATACCGCACGCCCAGAAGCTCGGCGCAGTCGCGCGCATCCTTGATGCTGGCCTCGGAGGTATAGCGATAGGGCAGCATGATGCAGTGGACCTTTTCGGGTCCCAAGGCATCCACCGCCATTGCCGCGACGACAGCGCTGTCGATGCCGCCGGAGAGGCCCAGAACGACCTCGGAAAAACCGTTCTTGTGCACGTAGTCGCGCAGACCGAGAACGGCGGCGCGCCAGGGTGCTTCCTCGACAGAGGTCAGTTCGTTGACGACGCCGTTGGTGGAGGTCCAGCCGTTCTCACCGCGGGTCCAGTCAGAGAGGATAAAGTCGGGCTCGAAGGATTTGCCCTGCAGCACGAGACGGTCGCCCGGCTCCATGGCAAAGGAGGCGCCGTCATAGACGAGTTCGTCCTGTCCGCCGACCTGGTTGAGATAGAGCAAGGGCACGTCATCTTCGGCGACACGGGCGCGCACGAGATTTTTGCGGCCATGCTGCTTGTTGGTCCAATAGGGCGAACCATTGGGGCAGAGCAGGATTTCCGCGCCCTCGCGCATGAGGTGCTCGCAGACCCAGGAATGCCAGATGTCCTCGCAGATGGGGATGCCGACAGAGACGCCCCGGATAGTCACCGGGAATGGCAGCGGACCGGGCTTGAAGTAGCGCTTTTCGTAGAAGACGTCGCTATTGGGCAGTTCGCGCTTGAAGCGCGTGGCGGTGATCTCGCCGGCTTCGGCCACGACCACGGCATTGTAGAGGTCGTCGCCCTCCCGCCAGATGGTGGGCAGGATCAGGGTGACATCCGTGCCAGCGGTTTCGGCGACAAGGGCGTGTGCGGCAGCGATCGCGTCGGCCACGAACTGCGGCTTGAACAGCAGGTCATCCGGGAAGTAGCCGGTGAGGAAAAGCTCAGAGAGCAGCAGAATATCCGCCTTGGCGGCAGTCGCATCGGCGAGCGCCTGACGGGCCAGAGCGAGGTTGCCGGTGAGGTCCCCCACCTTGGGATTGAGCTGGGCGAGCGCAATTCGAAGCTGGTCGGTCACGGCGGTACTGGCCTAACTATTGCGGATAGCAACCGGCCATAGCCGGTCGCGCGCAAGACTTAGCCGTTGGGCCGGTTGAGGGCAAGCGTCGCGAGACAGGCGGACAGCTAGAAGCGTCCGGCGAGTTCGAAGAGCGCGCCGTAGCGCACCATGGAGAAGGGATTGTTGTTGTGGATGTACGCCTGCTGGTTGAGGGCCGGCGGAGAAAAAAGAGGATTCGCGGGTGTGACGACGCCCGTGTTCGGATTAGTTGAGGGCTGATTTGTCGTTGGAGCGACGACGGTCGCCTCGTCCCAAGTGGCGTCATATTGGCCCTGTAGGTAGGACGCCCTACCGCCGAAGCGGATCGTAAGGTTTTCAGTCGGATGAAAGCCCAACATGAGCTTGCCGGAGGCCCCGTAGGCGTGCCCATTGATGGAGACCGGGGACCCCTGAAAAACGGTAGCCGTGTCCGAGACGCCGCTGAATAGCTCACCGGGGCGCATCTGCGCTGCACCATAGGTGCCATTGACCCACGCGTATGGGGTGACGGCAGCTTCGCCGGTGATGTCGAAAGCGTCGAAGTCGAGCTTGCCCGCGATGCCGACCTTGAGGGCGTGGACATCGAAATTGTTGATTTCGCTATCCGCGCCGACATTCCATATCCCGGCTGAGTCCGACCAATTGATATCCGCCGAGGTTTTGGCGGTGGTGAAATTGGCCCGGCCGGTGTCGGGCGAGTCATTGGTGTACTGATAGCCGGTCACAAAACCGAAGCTGGCCTCGTCCGTGCCGAGGGGCAGCCAGCCGAAGTCGGCTCCCACGTAGCCAAGGCGCGCGGCCGGCAGCGTGGCACTGGCGCCGCCATTGGTGGCATAGGTACCCTCATGGGCAATGCCATAGCCGCCCGTCGCCTCGAGATAGGAGCGGGTCGACAGGTCGTCGATGCGCACGAAGGCTTCGCCGGAATGGGTCTTGGTATCCATTGTTTCGGAAAAGGCGCCGATCGAGTGCTCCTGGCGGCCCAGGGAATACCAGTAGCGCACGCCCATATCGAACCGCAGCGGATTGTCTTCGCTGGTTTCCCACTGGTCAGGATAAGACGGGCGCAGGGAGGAATAGTCCGCAGCCAGAGCGTGACCGCCCATTGCGAGTGTACAAATTGCTACCGTGGATTTCGCGACCAATTTCATCTGACCCTCCGGCGCATTCATACTTGCCCGATTTCTTTGCAATAGTTGAACGATTAGGGTTAATGTTCCCCTAAGCGCCACAAAGGGTAGATTGGTGATTTGGTAATCTCATGGGCGCATTATCATCGAGAAAATCGCGTCAATTCGCCGCCGGGACGCAACTCTAGCTGCGCTACGGAGTTGCCCCAGATACGTCAATGAAAAGAACCAAAGCCTTCGCCTATGTCTAGTCGAGTCCTAATCGTAGAAGACGAGTACATCGTCGCCTCGGAGATCGAGGAAATCATCGCCGAGATGGGTCATGAGTCCGTCGGTATCGCCGGCGACCAGCGCACTGCGTTGAGACTTGCGTCGCAGACCGAGATTGCGCTGGTCGATCTCAACCTGCGTGACGGGCCGACCGGCCAGGACATCGGCAAGATCCTCGCACAGACGCATGGCGTGACGGTCGTCTTCCTCACCGCCAATCCCGCGCAACTGGGCGACGGCGTGCCCGGCACGGTGGGTGTCCTCTCAAAGCCTGTCGCGGAATCTGATCTGCGCGAAGTGATCGACTACGCCATTCAGCGTCGCAGAACGGCGGAGGCCCGCCCCCCGCGCCAGCTGAAACTGTTCGACTGGGGTTTGGGCAACTCCAATACCCTCACCTCGAACTGAGCTAGCGGGATGCCCGCGGGCGCAACCGGTTCGAGTGGCGCAGGGAATCGAGCGGAAAATCAAACGACATTACCAGCCCGTCGGGTCGCCATTCCCGGCTGATCGCCCCACGCAATTGCCCTTCGACAGCGATCTGCACGAGGCGCGTACCGAAGCCTCGCAGTACTTCCGGCTCGGTCACCGCGGGGCCGTTCTCTTCATGCCACTCGAGGTTATAGATTTCGCCATTGAGCGTGCCGGTAATGCGGACGAGACCGGTTGCCTGATGGAAGGCTCCATATTTGGCCGAATTGGTGCCCAGTTCGTGGAACAATAGCGCCAGAGGCGTCGCTGCCGCGTCATCAACCTCAATGTCGTCGCCGGCGAACACCACGCGTTTCCGGCCATCGATCTCATAGGGAACCATCAAGCGGTCGATCAGCGCGGACATGACCACTTCGCCGCTCATCTGCGCGCGGGCATGGCTTTGCGGCCGCACGAAGTCATGGGCCTCACCAAGCGCATAGATGCGCTGGCGCAATTCGTCGGCGAAGGCTTTCACCTCCGGGCGGCCACGCGCTGACAGGCCGATAATGCCGTTGAGGACGGCAAAGATATTCTTGATCCGGTGACTGAGTTCCTGGGCGACGAGCTCGCGCTCCTGGGCGAGCAGCTTGGTTTCGTGGATATCGGTGCAGGTACCAATCCAGCGGATGATCTCGCCCTGCTCGTCGCGGATCGGCAGGCTGCGCCCCAGCGCCCAACGATATTCGCCGTTGCGATGGCGAATGCGGTATTCGATCTCGTAGGGCTCGCCCGTCTTGAGGGCGCGGTCCCACGCCTGCATCGCCCGCTCCCGATCATCGGGGTGATACATGCTGGCCCAGGTCTCGAAATCGGCCTCATCGAGGGCGATCCCGGTCTGCTCGAACCAGCGCGCATTATAATAGTCACAATGGCCGTCGGCGCGCGTGGTCCAGACCATCTGCGGCATGGCGTCGGCAAGCGTGCGGAACCGCAGCTCGCTGCGGGAGAGTTCTTCGGCCGCCTGCCGCTGGTGGGTCACGTCAATCGCAACACCCGGGAAGCGATAGACCCTGCCCTCCGCATCCACCCTTGGCCGCCCCGAAGCCATCAGCCAGCGCCGCGTGCCGTCATTGGCGACGACGCGATACTCGATGCGATAATCGGAGCGCTCATCGAGTGCGCGCTGCAGCTCAGCGCCCACCCGGGCCAAATCCTCGTGGTCGATGGCCAGCATATATTGCTCGATCGGCGCACCGAGACCGGCCAGTTGCGGATCGATGTTGTACATGGCTGCGAACTGGTCGTCGGAGGTCACCACATTGTCGAGGACGTTCCAATCCCATGTCCCGACCAGGGCGGAGCCTGCGAGGGCCAGCGACATCCGCTCCTCACTGCGGTCGAGGGCCTTCTTGGCAAGGACACGATCAGTGGTTTCGTGGACGACGCAAAGCGTGCCCATGGATGTGCCGTCATCGTCGACGATGGGGCTGTAGTGCAGATCCATCCAGCCCGATTCCAGCTGCCCATAGCGGTTCAGCACGAGTTCCTGGTCGCGCAGGGCGTAGGACTCGCCGCGCAGGCCGCGTTCGATGTTGTTGCGGTTGAACTCGGCGATCTCGGGCCAGGCGTCGACCGCCGGCATGCCGAAGATGGCGGGGTGGCGCTGGCCTGCGAAGTGGGCATAGGCGTCGTTGTAGATCAGCAGCCCGTCCCGCCCCACCATCATGACCATGGGCGTCGAGGCCACCATTACGAGCCGCACAGCGCCCTTGAGGCTTTCCGGCCAATCGGGAATCGCGCCGACAGAGCTATTCCCCCAATCAAACTCATTGAGCAGTTTGACTGTCGGGTCGCGCTCCAGCTCGTCGCGGCGTTCAGCCGAGGCATTTGGAAACAGGGACTTGGGCATCAACTACTCACAGCAAGAGCGATCGGTGGGGCAAGTCGGCAGAAAAAGGCCGCGCGCAGATTTCACAACGCACGGCCCGATCTTCGGTTCAGGCGATTATGCGCCTATTCACCGGCAAGTCGCTGCTGCACAGGCTTTTGGGCGTGCACTTCCTCGGCGACAAGGAAGGCCAGCTCGAGCGCCTGGCTGGCATTGAGGCGCGGGTCGCAATAGGTGTTGTAGCGATCCGAGAGCGTCGCCTCGGTGACGGCGGAGAGACCACCGACGCATTCGGTGACGTCGTCGCCGGTCATCTCGATGTGAACGCCGCCGGCATAGGTGCCCATCTCGCGGTGCACCTGGAAGAAGTTCTTCACTTCGCCCAGCACGCGGTCAAACGGGCGCGTCTTGAAGCCGGTGGAGGCCTTGATGGTGTTGCCATGCATCGGATCGCAGCACCAGACGACAGTGCGGCCAGCGCGCTGGACGGTCTCGACGAGGCGCGGCAGGTGCTCCTGCACCTTGTCGGCACCAAAGCGCGAGATCAGCGTGATGCGGCCGGCTTCGTCAGTAGGATTGAGCCGGTCGAGCAGACGCAGCAGATCATCATTGGTGAGGCTGGGACCACACTTGATGCCGATGGGATTATTGATGCCGGCGAAATATTCGACGTGGCCGGCGTCCGGCTGGCGAGTCCGATCACCGATCCACAGCATGTGGCCGGAGGTGGCGTACCAGTCGTTGGTGATGCTGTCGCGGCGGGTCAGCGCCTCTTCATAGCCGAGGAGCAGGGCCTCGTGGCTGGTGAAGAAACTGGTCTGCTTGAGTGCCGGGGTATTTTCCGGATTGATGCCGAGGGCCGACATGAAGGTGATGGCGTCGTCGATCTTGCGCGCCACTTCTTCGAAGCGGACGTTCCAGTTCGAGCCCTTCATGAAGCCCATGGTCCATTCGTGGATGCGCGTCAGCTCGGCATAGCCACCCATGGAGAAGGCGCGCAGCAGATTGAGCGTTGCCGCCGACTGGCGATAGGCCTGCAGCATGCGGTCCGGATCGGGGACGCGGGCGCCTTCGGTGAACTCGATGGCGTTGATGATGTCGCCGCGATAGCTCGGCAGCTCTACGCCGTCGATGGTTTCGGTATCGGCCGAACGCGGCTTGGCGAACTGGCCGGCGACGCGGCCGACCTTGACCACGGGCTTGGCAGCGCCATGGGTGAGGACAACCGCCATCTGGAGGAAGACGCGGAAGAAGTCGCGGATGTGATCAGCGCCATGCTCGGCGAAGCTTTCGGCGCAGTCGCCGCCCTGCAGCAGGAAGGCTTCTCCCCGCGCCACGGCGGCAAGACGAGCCTTGAGATCGCGGGCCTCGCCGGCAAAGACCAGCGGCGGGAAGGACGTAAGCTGACGCTCGGCTTCGACGAGAGCCGCAGGATCGGGATAGGCCGGAACCTGATGAACAGGCTTCTCGCGCCAGCTGCTGGGGGTCCACGTCGTCATGTTCTGTCTCACTCACACAGGTGCATTGGCGCTTCCGGGCGGTCTACCAAGCTGGTGCCGCCCTGCCAAGGGCAAAGGATCAACCGCCGATTTTCTGGCAGTCCCGGTAGATGTAGCTCGGGGCCTTGAAAGTCACGAGTTCTTCGGCAGCCGAGGGATGAAGGGCAATGGTCCGATCAAGATCGGCCTTGGTGGCGTTCATGCCCATGGCAACGGCGACGAGCTGGATCATCTCGGCGGCACCCGGCCCCAGGATATGGACGCCGAGCACCTTGCCACCATCCTTTTCGGTGATCAGTTTGAAGATCATGCGCTCGGACTTGGTGGAGAGCGTGTTCTGCATCGGCCGGAATCGCGCGAGATAGACGTCGACATCACCATGGGTTGCCGCTTCTGCCTCGGTGAGGCCGACAACGCCAATCTCGGGCTCCGCAAAGACCGCGGTCGGGATCAGCGAGTGATCGACGGCCAGGGGATTGTTGTTGAACACGGTCTCGGCAAAGTACCAGCCTTCGCGGATGGCAACCGGGGTCAGCGCGGCGCGCCCGGTGACGTCCCCCACCGCATAGATGGAGGGCACGGAGGTCTGCGAATAGGCATCAACCGCGATGGTGCCGTCCTCGTTGAGGGCAACGCCGGCCGTCTCTAGGCCGAGACCCTCGACATTGGCAACGCGGCCAGTGGCGAACATGACGGCGTCATAAGGCGCGGTGACGCCATCGCTGAAGGTCGCATGGATGGCGTCGCCCATCTTGGAGAGAGAGGCAATCGTGGTCTGGTATGTGACGCGGACGCCACGCGTGATGAGGCCAGCCTCGAGCCCACGGCGCATGTCCTCGTCGAAGCCACGCAGGACGCAGTCACCGCGATAGACGATGGTGGTGTCGACGCCGAGGCCGGCAAAGATGGTCGCGAACTCGACCGCGATATAGCCGCCGCCCTCGATGAGGATGGATTTGGGCAGTTTGGGCAGGTCGAAGGCTTCGCTGGAGGAGATGCCGTGCTCGGCACCCGGAATATCGGGGAAATAGGCCCGCCCGCCGGTGGCCACCAGCAGGTACTTCGCCGTCAGCTCACGACCGGAACCGGAGAGGCGCAGTGAATTGGGTCCCGTGACCACGGCGCGGTCGCGGATGATCTCGACGCCGGGCTTTTCAAGGTTCGCCGTATAGGCAGCCTCGAGCCGGGTGATTTCCTTTTCTTTGTTGGCGACAAGAGTCGGCCAGTCGAAACTGGCTTCGACCTGCCAGCCAAAACTGTCGGCAATCTCGAACTGATCCCGGAAACGGGAGGCATAGACATAGAGCTTCTTGGGCACGCAGCCGCGAATGACGCAGGTGCCGCCGACGCGAAATTCCTCGATGACGGCGACCTTGGCGCCATAAGTCGCGGCCATGCGGGCGGCACGCACACCGCCGGACCCTGCCCCGATGACCAGAAGATCATAATCATACGTCATCGTGGCACACGCTCCTTCATCGTTACTTGCCGATATATGGGCGTCGGCATCTCATAAAAAAAGACCCCGCACAAGGCGGGGTCCGGGGGCCGCGAACAGCCTTAGATCTCGATGCCATTGGCCCGCAGTTCGGAGCGGACCTTGGCGAAGAATTCGCGCTTCAGATTGTTGTTGAACACCTGCATGACGCGCTGCAGATCGGTGTTCAGCTCGGAATTGGCCTGAGCCAGCTTCTGGCCGGTGGGCGATTCATAGAAGGCCACGATCTGCTGGAGCTCTTCAATGGAAAAGCGCGTGGCATAGACGCGGGCAAACTGGTCAAGGAGCTCGCCCTTGCGGCCGTTATATTCCTGGATGACCTTGGTGATGGCGTCGTCGGTCTGCTGCAGGATCTCGGGATTCTGCGTGACGATCTGCTGCATCGTTTCGATGCCGGTCTCGACGACGGCGACTTCATAGACAGAAGCACGATCGGTGAGGTCGATATATTTGCGGGCCAGCGCCAGCTGCTCAGGCGGCACTTCCTGTGCGATCGCAGGAACGGAAAGACCGATCAAACCGGCTGTCATCACTGCGGCAATGATTGTCTTGGCGCCGCGCATCAAATCCATAGTCATCCAATTGCCCATCTTTTGCCGATCCACGCTCGGTCAGTTGCCTTTGACGAGTGTTTTTACGCCATCTGGCGTCGCCACATAAGCCTTGCTGCACAAATTAAGGAAAAGTCCATGCTGGACTACCCCGGGAATGTCCAGAAGGTCACGCGAAAGCGCTTCTGAATTCGAAATGCGGCCAAAAAAAGCGTCGAGAATGAGGTGTCCACCGTCGGTCACGAAGGGAGCACCCTGATCTTCGCCGCGCAGGCGCAGGCCACCTTCGGCACCATGAGCAGCAATAACCTCGGCCACGGCATGGCGGGTTGCGCCAAGACCGAAGCGGTTGACCTCGATCGGCAGGGGGAATTTGCCCAGCGTATCGACCATCTTGCTGCCGTCGGCGATGACGATCATCGCATCGGACGCTGCCGCGACGATCTTTTCGCGCAGCAGCGCACCGCCGCCGCCCTTGATCAGATTGAACGCCGGATCGATCTCGTCAGCGCCATCGACGGTCAGGTCGAGCCGATCGAGGGCGTCGAGATCGGAAAGCGGAATGTTCAGCTCTTCGGCCTGACGCGCGGTCGCTTCCGAGGTCGGGACACACAGGACCTCAAAGCCCTGGGCCACTTTTTCACCCAGAAGGTCGACGAAATGACGGGCCGTCGAGCCTGTTCCGAGGCCAAGGCGCATGCCTGAACGGACCTGTGTCAATGCCATGGCGGCCGCTTCGCGCTTGAGTGCTTCGCTCATTCGATCCAAATCCCCTTGAATTTGGGCCGTGAATGAAGGGCCGGCAGAACGGAGTCAAGCCCGCCTTTCCGCTAGCGCTCACGCGTTGGTGAACGCGGATGTATCCATCCGGCAACACCAGAGGACGCGGCTGCCACGGATGTGGCCAAAACGTGTCTGTTAACTCTTTTCCACTAATCTTGGTCAGAGTATTGCAACGCAATTCAGTCATCTCTTCGAATCAGATGGCGACTTTCTTGCAGAGGCCGAGGGTAAGCATGAAGTTCATCAAGACAGTGATGGCAGTGGGTCTGTCGATCCTGCTGTCTGTAGGGTTGGTTACGCCAACCTGGGCAGCCAGAGTGTATAATTTCGATACCAGCATGTGGGAAGAACAGTCTGAAGTTCAGACCCGCAACCGGCGCGGCAGCCCGGTCAAGAAGCAGGTTGTCGAGTACGAAACCCGCCACAGGCCCGGCACCATCGTTGTCGAGACCGGCGAACGCCGCCTCTACCTCGTGCTCGAGGGCGGCAAGGCGATGCGCTATGGCATCGGCGTTGGTCGCGAAGGCTTCACCTTCAGCGGCACCCATCGCATCACCCGCAAGGCCGAGTGGCCCGGCTGGACCCCACCCCCGGCCATGCGCAAGCGCGTGCCCGACCTTCCGGCCTTCATGCCCGGCGGCCCGGACAATCCGATGGGCGCCCGCGCGCTCTATATCGGCTCGACCCTCTACCGCGTTCACGGCACTTCCGAGCCGTGGTCCATCGGCCAGGCCGTGTCGTCCGGCTGTATCCGCCTCACCAATGAGGACGTGACCGATCTCTACGAACGCGTGAAGGTCGGGGCGACAATCGTCGTCAACCACTGATCGCACGCGCATTTGAATTGAGGCCGCTCCATTGGGGCGGCCTTTTTGTTTGTCGCAGGCTTTGCAGCGCATGGCCGGCGCACTAGACTTGGCACCATGACTGCACCCTCCTCCCCTGCCCGGCCCCTGATCGACAGCTTTGGTCGACGCGTCAGCTATCTGCGCATTTCGGTGACCGACCGGTGCGATTTTCGCTGCGTCTATTGCATGGGCGAGGACATGGTGTTCCTGCCCAAGCGCGATGTGCTCAGTTTCGAGGAGATCGAAACCATCGCCACCGCCTTTATCGCCCGCGGCACCACCAAGATCCGGCTGACCGGCGGCGAGCCACTGGTGCGGCGCGATATCATGGCGCTGGTCGAAAGCCTCGGCCGCCATGTCGGCGGCGGGCTGGACGAGCTGACGCTCACCACCAATGGCAGCCAGCTGGCAAAACATGCCGATGCGCTGAAGGCGGCCGGGGTGGAGCGGATCAATGTGTCGCTCGACAGCCTTGACGATACCCGTTTCGGCCAGATCACGCGGCGTGGTCGGCTCGGCGATGTGATGGCCGGCATAGACGCGGCACAAGCCGCCGGGGTGGCGCTCAAGATCAATATGGTGGCGATGCGCGGCGTCAATGACGACGAAATCGAGACCATGATGGCCTGGGCGCATGGCCGCGGCATGGGGCTGACGCTGATCGAGGGCATGCCGCTGGGCGAAGTGGGGATCGACAGGGTCGACACCTATCTGCCCCTGCGCGAACTGCACGAAAATCTGGCACAGCGCTATACGCTGACCCGGCTCGACAAGCGCACCGGTGGGCCCGCGCGCTATGTGCAAGTCGCCGAGACCGGCGGCATCCTCGGCTTCATAACGCCGATGAGCCATAATTTCTGCGAGAGCTGCAATCGCGTGCGCCTGACGGCGACGGGGCAGTTGTTCCTCTGCCTGGGGCAGGACGATCAGGTCGATCTGCGGCAGGCGCTTCGCGACGGGGGCCGGCAGGCGCTGGACGCAGCGCTCGACCACGCCATGCTGATCAAGCCCAAGGGGCATGACTTCCTGCTCGACCGCAGCCGGCCAGAACCCGCCGTCACGCGCCACATGAGCGTAACGGGGGGCTGAAGTCGCCGATCGGTGGCGCTACTTGTCGTCGTCGACGACGAGGGCGAAGTCGAGCGGCAGAGCCGTAGTGTATTTGATCTGGCCCATGGCAAAGGCCGAGCTGACGTCCGTCAGATTGATCCGGCTGATCAGCTTTTTATAAAAGGCATCGTAAGCGCCGATATCGGGCACGACCACGCGCATAAGGTAATCAACCTCGCCGCTCATACGGTAGAACTCGACCACTTCGGGGAATTCGTCGATGACGCCGGCGAATTTGCGCATCCAGGCGTCGTTGTGCTCATTGGTTTTGACCGAAACAAAGACGGTGACGCCGACATTGACCTTGACCGGGTCAAGCACGGCGACGCGACGCTGAATGACGCCGTCTTCTTCCATCTTCTGGATGCGACGCCAGCACGGCGTGGTCGACAGCCCCACTTTGCGACCGATCTCGGCCACTGGCATGGTGGCATCCTTTTGCAGCAGCGTCAGAATTTTTCGATCAATCTTGTCGAGCGCCATATCGCCCCCAGCGAAATGAGATTTTCCAAACAGGGTAATTTACCCCGACATCACGCACAAGTTAGTGCCATATCAGCGTAACAAGCGCAATAAAATTGCGCCACTTAACCTCGCACCCCGCGCTTACCCAGCGTTAACCAATGATTTCGCCATTTGCGTCACTGCGCTTTGCCCTGCGGCGCCGACTTCACCTCCTATTAACCACGGCTCCCATAGTGTTCAGGCATGTGCGTAGCGGCGGCCTGGTGCAGTCGCGTGAGTTAGTAATGAGTAAGTGTTCATGCCGTCTCAGTCGGCCATTGACGCGGACGTCCGTGCCCTTATGGGGCGCGGCGGAAAACGCGCCGCCCAAAAGACTGTCCTGGAAGCCCGTCAGCGGCTGACCAGCAGCTCGGGAACGCGCGCCGAGTTCGATTTTGAACTGATGCATGATTATGCCGCTGCCCGTCGCGGCGCGGCGCTGCCCATGGCAGCGATTGTCTGCATTCTCGCCATTGTCGCAAGCTTCTGGGTGCCCATCGTTTTCTCGGCATTCTGGGCAGCACTGGTCATTTTCAGCCTGCTGGTGGTGGTGCTGGTTTCCACCCGCTTTGCCCGCAGCGATCCCGCCAAGTTCAACGCCGCCAAGTGGACGACGAGCTTTATCGCAGCCGAAACGCTGTACGGCATCACGCTTTCGCTGCTTGCCTTGTCCACGCTTGTCGCCAATTCGAGCGACGTGGTGCCGGTGATGTTCGCCATGGTGCTGGTGAGCATCGCGGCCAATGCGGTGGCCACGCACACCTTGCCGCAGGCAACGCTGATGAGCACGCTGCCGGTGACGGCGACGGTGTCGATCAACCTGCTGTTCCAGGGTGGAACACTCAACTACACGCTGGCCGCAGTGGTGATCTGCGGCGAGATTTTCTTCCTGTTCCTCGCGCGCCAGCTCTATTCGGCCGAGCTTGAGACCATCTCGCACCAGGCGGAAAAGGACTCGCTGATCTCCGAACTCGAGGAGGCGCGGCACATGTCTGACGAGGCCCGCCGCCACGCCGAGCAGGCCAATATTGCCAAGAGCCAGTTCCTCGCCACGATGAGCCACGAGCTGCGCACGCCGCTCAACGCCATCATCGGTTTCTCCGAAGTGCTGAAATCGGAACTTCTCGGGCCCCATCACATCCCGCAGTACAAGGAATACGCTGGCGACATCCACGCCAGCGGCCAGCACCTGCTCAACCTCATCAACGAGCTGCTCGACCTCAGCCGCATCGAGGCCGGCAAGTACGAGCTTAACGAGGAAGCCGTTTCCATCGTCGATATCGCTGATGACTGCCGCCGCATGATGGAACTGCGCGCCAAGGCCAAGGGCATCCAGCTGGTGTTCTCGACCAATGACAATCTGCCAAAGATCTGGGGCGACGAACGGGCGATCCGCCAGGTGATCCTCAATCTGATGAGCAATGCCATCAAGTTCACGCCGCAGCACGGCAAGGTGACGCTGGTCGTGGCCAGAAGTGGCGATGGCGGTCAGCTGATTTCGGTCAAGGACAACGGCCCCGGCATTCCCGATACCGAAATCGAAACCGTGCTGTCCTCGTTCGGTCAGGGGTCATTGGCCCACAAGACGGCAGAACAGGGCGCCGGGCTGGGCCTGCCGATCGTCCAGAAGATCATGGACCTGCATCAGGGGCGGTTTGACCTCTTCTCCAAGCTGCGCTTTGGCACCGAGGTGATTGCCACCTTCCCCCGTGCCCGGGTGATGGATGCGCTGGCCCCGGTGACCGAGCGTCGCAACAAGCTCGAAATCTATTCTGCAGCAGGCTGATAATAGGCGGGGATAGGTCTGCGCCGGTCCAAATTTTGCCGGCTTGGGCGGTTCGAGTAGCGCGGCTGGAGGACCATGTGAGCAAGCCGACCAAAATCATCCCGATCCTGTTCGCCCTTCTGGTGCTGCCGATGGTGGCGCCAGTCATGGCCGAAGAGAGACCTTCCGCCACCGCTGGCGCACCTGCCCTTCCCGGCGCGGAGAACAGCGCCTACCGGTTCTCCGAAGGGGTCTCTGTGCGGCTGCGCCGGAGCTTCCTCGAGCAGATCCGCTGGTCCGCAGGCATCGAGGCACGCGACCAGCTGGCCGAGAGCTTCGCCGATCGGAGCCACACGGATATCTGGCAGGAGCTTGTGGCAGCCGATGGGCTCACAACCGGCAATGTGGCCGATGCGCTGACGTCCTATTGGGTGCTGAACTGGGTGACCGCCAATGGCGCCTATGGCCAGAAGGTCGACAATGGGCCGGTGCAGCAGCAGTTGCGGCTCGCCCTCGCCGAGGACCCCAATTTCCAGCAGTTAAACGACCAGGCCCGCCAACAGATGGCGGAGGGCTATATGCTGAATTTCCTGATCGAGCACGCCGCGCTTAATGACGCAGTGGCGCGCAAGGACGTGGATACCCTGCGCACGCTGGCCGCCGCCTCGGCCGCGCGGTTCCAGCAGCAGATGGGCGTTGACCTCTTGGCGCTGGCGCCCGGTCCGAATGGGTTCGAGCCCAAGCAGGGCGGCCGCTAGGGCCGCCCCACCGATTTGCATCAATGGGTGCGGTCAGTGACCGAGGCGTCCGCAAAGGTCGACATATTGTTGTGCACGTGCAGCGCGGTCTTGATCATGACCATGCCCATGGCTGCGCCACTGCCCTCGCCCAGGCGCATCCCAAGGTCGAGCAGAGGGCGCTTGCCAAGGTGCTCCAGCACCTGTGCGTGACCGGATTCGGCCGACACATGGGCGAAGATGCAGTGGTCGATGGCAGCAGGATTGACCGCGTGGGCAATGGCGGCTGCCGCAGTGGCGACAAAGCCGTCGACGACCACAGGCGCCTTCTGGTGGCGGGCGGCGATCAGCGCGCCAAGCATGGCGGCGATCTCGCGGCCGCCGACCCGGGCGAGGATCGCCAGCGGATGGGTCAGCTCGTCCTTGTGCAGGGCCAGCGCCCGATCGACCGCGTCAGCCTTGCGCGCAAGACCGGCATCATCGACACCGGTGCCGCGACCGACCCAATCGGCACCAGTGCCGCCATAGAGCGCTGCATAGATGGCGGCAGCGATCGTGGTGTTGCCGATGCCCATTTCCCCGAGGCCAATGAGGTCCGGCTTGCCGGCCACCGCTTCCATGCCATAGGCGATGGTGGCGGCGCACATCTGGTCGTCGAGTGCTGCCTCCTGAGTGATGTCGCCGGTGGGCAGTTCGAGCGCGAGTTCGAAGACGCGCAGGTTGATTTCGTGCAGGGCGCAGATCTGGGAAATCGCTGCGCCGCCATTGGTGAAATTGGCGACCATCTGGGCGGTCACTTCCCGCGGATAGGGCGAAACGCCCTGATCGGTGACGCCGTGATTGCCGGCAAAGATCGTGACCATCGGATTGTCGAGGCGGGGCGACGAGCGATACTGCCAGCGCGCGAGATTTTCCACGAGTTCTTCCAGGCGACCGAGCGAACCGGCAGGCTTGGTCAGAAGGCCTTCGCGCGCCCGCACTGCTGCGACGGCAGCCTCATCGCCCTCAGGAACGGCGACCAGCAGTTCGACAATATCGGAAAAAGCGGGATTGAGGGCGGGCATGGCAGGTCCAGCATGATGTGATAGGGAGGGGTCGGACTTGTTGCCCAGAACGGAGCGAATTGCAATTGACGCCTGAGGCCGAGGACAGGAACACAAGCCCGCAGCGGGACAGCGACGGCATCGCCGGACCGGAGCGCGTGGGCGTGGGTCTCGTCGATGACCTGCTGATGGCGCTGCGTTTTTTCTCGCGTCTCCCGACAGGATCTGGCGCCCATGCGACGCCGGAAATGGGCCGGATCGCCATGGCGCTTCCATTTGCCGCCGCGATCATGGGCATTATCCCCATGAGTCTCCTGGTCGGTGGAAGCTGGCTGGGGCTACCGCCCTATTTCGCCGCGGCGCTGGCCTGCGCGGCCATGGTGCTGGTCGGTGGCGGGATGATGGAAGACGCCATTGCCGACGCCGCCGACGGGCTGTTTGGCGGCTGGACGCCGGCGCGCCGCCTCGAAATTCTCAAGGATAGCCGCCATGGCACCTATGGGGTGGCGGCGCTGTGTCTCTTCCTCGCGCTCCGGATCACTGCCCTCGGTGCCGCCGCGACGGTGAACCCGCTTGCGGCTGCGGGGCTTTGGCTGGCGGCCAATATCGCCGGCCGATCTGGTGGTCTCTGGATGGCTTCCGCCCTGCCCCCGGCCCGGCCGGATGGCGCGGCAGCGGCTGCAGGACCGCTGGCGAAGTCGCGCTTCTTCATCGGCGCGGGCTTTGCCCTTGTGCTGGTGTTCATTCTCGGCGGACCGGCCACGAGCCTCGTCGGGGTTATGGCTGCCGTGGGTGCGGTCGGCTTGACTGTGCTTGGTTGGGTGGCGCTTTGTCGTCGCCTCGTGGGCGGGCAGACGGGCGATCTTATTGGCGCTGCGGGCGCACTGGGGGAGATGGCAGCGCTGACCGCGCTCCTGATCTTCAGCGCCTGACCTTGAAATCGCCGCAGGCAGCCCCTTAATCGGAACTGGGCACAGAGCCCCGAAGGACCTTGATTCATGATCTTTATCGGCCTGGCATTGCTGATCGCAGTCGGTATCGCGCTCATGATCAGCGCCGATGCGGGCACGATGGTGGGGCTGACGCAGACGCAGACAGCCCAGCTGGTCCCGCTTTTGATCATCCTCATCGTCATTGCAGGCGGGCTGTTTTCGCGACGGCGACAGGCGGGCGAACTCGTCGGTGCCCTGCTGCTGTGGATCGGCATCTTTGCCACGGTGGGAGTGGGTTACGCCTACCGCGACGATCTGCTCAGTGTGGTCAGCCGGGTCAGCGGCGAACTGCGGCCGGGCGTCGCCATTGTCGATGGCGAGCGGGGCTCGGCGACCTTCCGACGCGGGCTGAGCGGGCATTTTGAAATCAGCGCGACGATCAACGGCCACGAAACGCCGATGATCTTTGACACCGGCGCAAGTGCAGTGGTGCTCACCCAGGCCGATGCCGCAGCAGCCGGTATCGACGTCGACAATCTGCGCTTTGCAGTGCCGGTTTCAACGGCAAATGGCATGGGCATGGCAGCACGGACCCGGATCGCCACCCTCGAGGTCGGCGGCATTGTCCGGCAGAACGTCATCGCCTTCGTCACCGAGCGCGGGGCGCTGGAGACGAGCCTTCTCGGCATGACGTTCCTCGAAACCCTGTCGCGCTATAGCGTGACACAGAATTCTCTCGAGATGGAGAACTGAGCGTCTCGCTTCCCGGCGAGCCGGTTCAGACGGCCACCGCTTCCGGCCGCTCTTCGACAGCGGCCAGCGCCCGCTCGAACACTTCGGGGCCAGCATTGGGGCGGCAGGCGTCTACGCTGAGGATCTGCCGGAAGAGCCGCGCACCCGGGCGACCATTGGCAAGGCCCAGCATATGGCGCGCGATATTGTTGAGCCGCGCACCCCGGCCGAGCTCGATCTCGGTATAGTTGGCCATCGACCGCATGATCCCGGCGAGATCAGGCACATCGTGCACATCGCCAAAGATGCGTGCGTCGACTTCGGCGAGCAGCATTGGGGTGTTGTAGGCCGCACGGCCCAGCATGACGCCATCCATGTGTTCGAGATGCTCGAGGCACTGCTCGATCGTCTCGATGCCGCCGTTGATCATCATCGGCAGCGGCGCCATGCGCTGGCGCAGGCGGTGCACCCGCGGATAATCGAGCGGCGGAATGGTGCGGTTTTCCTTGGGGCTCAGCCCCTGCAACCACGCCTTGCGGGCATGGACATAAAGGGCATCGACGCCCGCTTCAGCCATTTTGTCAGCGAACCGGTCGAGGCTTTCCTCGGTGTCCTGATCGTCAATGCCGATGCGGCACTTGACCGTAACCGGGCGATCCGTGGCGTCGCGCATGGCGCGCACAGCATCAGCCACAAGGTCGGGCTCCGCCATGAGGCAGGCACCGAACTTGCCAGATTGCACCCGGTCTGATGGGCAGCCGACGTTGAGATTGTATTCGGCATAGCCGAACGGCTCGGCAATCCGGATAGCCTCGGCCAGATCCCCGGGATCCGATCCTCCCAGCTGCAGGGCGACCAGCCCCTCATGGGACCCAAAGGCCAGATGCCTCTCGGCGTCGCCATGGATGATGGCGCCGGTGGTGATCATCTCGGTGAACAACAGGGCGTCGCGGGTCAGCAACCGATGCAGCGTCCGGCAATGTCGGTCGGTCCAGTCGATCATCGGTGCCACCGAGAACCGGCGGGCCGTGTCCAATGAGACAACGGAGCCTGGCGCGTCTTGCGTCATGGTTGCGTCACTTCCAAGGGTTTTCATTTGCCGATGCCATAGCGGTTCCAACTGCAAGGAGCAATGGCGCGTGTGATCTGGATCAAAGTCAGCCCCCTCACATATATGTAAGAGTACCGGCATCACACCGAGCGAGAGGTCGCCCCATGTATACGCATATCGTCTGTGCCGTCGACGGCTCGGAGCTCAGCACCAAGGCGCTGCGCCACGCAATTTCCCTGGCCCGGTCCTTCAATGCCCGACTGTCCGTCCTGACCGTTACCGATCCTTCCGTGATCGTCGCGCCGGGCGCCGAGATCATGATGGTCGATACCGCCAGCATCCTCGCCGAGCTGGATAAGGCTAAGGAAGAATCCGCCAAGGGTATTTTGGCCGACGCCGGCCGCGTCGCACAGGATGAGGGCATTACCGTCTCCCCCGTCTATCTGCCCGGTCATCCCGCCGCCGAAGGCATCGTCACCACGGCCAAGAACCTCAACGCCGATCTCATCGTCATGGGATCGCACGGCCGCCGCGGTCTCGGCCGGCTGCTGCTGGGCAGTCAGGCAGCCGAAGTGCTGGCACATTCGACAACACCGGTGCTGATCGTCAAATAGCCCGGCACTAACATGTCAGATGTGGCGGGTCGGGGCTTTTTCCGCTATGGGGCGACGTGCCCTGAGGAAAAGCGCAATGAGCCAGACCCTGCCCCGCCATATCGCCGTCATCGACATCGGCAAGACCAATGCCAAGGTGGTGCTGATCGATCGAGAACGCGGCGCACAGATTGCGGCGCTGAGCCGACCGAATGACGTGCTCCGGGACGGGCTTTATCCGCATGCCGATGTCGACGGCCTGTGGGACTTCATTCTTGCCAGTTTAGGAACGCTGCAGGCCGATCATAGGATCGACGGCATTTCGATCACCACGCATGGTGCCACCGCCGCGCTGGTGACTGATACCGGGCTGGCCCTGCCTGTGCTGGATTATGAATTCGACGGACCCGAAGCCTCGCGGCAGGATTATACCGAGGCGCGGCCGCCCTTTGCGGAAACGCTGTCGCCGCCGCTGCCCAATGGGCTCAATCTCGGCGCGCAGATTTTCTGGCAGGCGGCCACGTATCCAGACGAATTCGCCGCTGTGAAGCGCATCCTCACCTACCCCCAATATTGGGCGTGGCGACTGACTGGCGTGGCTGCGAGCGAGGTGACGTCGCTCGGGTGTCATACCGACCTCTGGAACCCGGGAAGTGGAGATTTTTCCACCCTGGTCAGCCGCCAGGGCTGGCGGCATCTGTTTCCCGAGCTGCGCCCTGCGGCGTCCATCCTCGGCCCGATATTGCCCGAGATCGCTGCGCGGACCGGGCTTGCGACGGAAACACCGGTGACCTGCGGCATCCATGATTCCAATGCCTCGCTGGTGCCGCATCTGGCGCGAAAGGACACGCCCTTCTCCGTGGTCTCGGCCGGAACCTGGACCATCTGCATGACCGTGGGCGGCAGCACGGATGGGCTCGACGAGGCGCGGGATAGCCTTGCCAATGTCGACGCGTTTGGGCGCCCGGTGCCAACGGCGCGGTTCATGGGCGGCCGGGAGTGGGGCCTACTGGTGACCCGAATCGTGGCACCTTCGGCGGCTGATACCTCTGATATCATTGCCAGAAATGTCCATGTCCTGCCGGGCACCGTGCCGGGGGCAGGACCATTTTCCGGTGCAAAAGGCGGTTGGAACGTCGACCCGCAGAGCCTTTCAGACGGCCAGCGCAATGCCGCCGTATCGCTTTATCTAGCGCTGATGACACGGGAATGCCTTGGACTTTGCGGCCTCGGGAATATGATCGTCGTCGAGGGCCCCCTCGCCCGAAATACCCTGTTCTGCGCCGCACTTGGACGCCTCAGCGACGTGCCGGTCTACGCCTCGGGCGACAGCACCGGAACCAGCATGGGCGCCAGCCTGTTGTTCGGAGGAAGCGGGGGCGCGACAACACAGCACGCCGTCCCCCCAATGGACATTGAAGGACTGGAGGACTATGCGGCCATGTGGCGTTCACGTGTTCGCGACAATTCCCTAACATAAAGCCATTGGGGTCGCCCTCAATCTGGCCGGACAGATTGGAGGCTCCATGACCCCTCGGAAGCGCATCGTCATTATTGGTGGCGGGTTTGGCGGCCTTGCTGCGGCGCAGAGCCTGTCGCGTGCAGACGCCGACGTCATCCTGATCGACCGGCGCAATCACCACCTCTTCCAGCCACTGCTCTATCAGGTGGCCACCGCCACGCTCAGCCCGTCCGAAATCGCCTGGCCCATCCGCCATATTCTGCGCAAACAGGACAATGCCCGCGTGCTGATGGCCACGGTCGTTGGCGTCGACAAGGATGAAAAAGCGGTGCTCTTCGAGGACGGCACGCGGCAACATTATGATTATCTGATCCTCGCGACCGGCGCCCAGCATGCCTATTTCGGCAATGATGCCTGGGAAGCCCACGCGCCGGGTCTGAAGACCCTTGAGGATGCCACCGCTATCCGCCGGAAACTGCTGCTGGCCTTCGAGGCCGCCGAGCGCGAACCAGACGACGAAAAGCGCCGGGCCCTCTTGACCTTCGCCATTATCGGCGCGGGCCCCACCGGCGTCGAAATGGCCGGCGCTGTCATCGAACTGGCGCGGGCGAGCGTACGCGGCCAGTTCAACATGATCGGTCCGGACGATGTGCGCGTTGTGCTGATCGAGGGGGCCGATCGCGTCCTCCTCAATTTCGACCCGACCCTGTCCCAATATACGCTTGAGGCGCTGCGCAGTCGTGGCGTCGAGATCGAGCTCGGCCAAATGGTCAAAGAGATCGATGAGGACGGCGTCAGCTACGGCGACAAGCGGCTGGAAACAAAGACCATTATCTGGGCCGCCGGGGTGGCCGCATCACCAGCCGCCAAATGGCTGGGCGCGGAGAGCGACCGGTCTGGTCGGGTGCTCGTCAATCCCGATCTCACCGTGCCGGGCCATAACGACATCTTTGTCATCGGCGATACGGCCAGCGTCAAGACGCCGGACGGGAAGCCAGTGCCCGGCGTCGGCCCTGCTGCCAAGCAGGCGGGGACGCATGCCGCCAAAACGATTCTCGATCGCCTCGCGGGCGGCACCATGTCCGCGCCCTTCGTCTACCGGCATGCCGGGGACCTCGCCACGATCGGCAAGCGGGCGGCGGTCATCGACTTTGGCTGGACCAAGCTCAAGGGCTGGCTGGCGTGGTGGATCTGGGGCTTTGCCCACATCTACTTCCTGGTGGACCTCAAGAACCGGGTGTTTGTGACCCTTAACTGGCTCTGGATCCACATTACCGGTCAGCATCGCAACCGGCTGATCACCCATGGCATGGCCCCCGGTCGCGCGCCGATCAAGGAAGTGACGGACGGGGAATAGCGCTGGATCTTCAGCGCTCAAGCACGGGATCGACGACGCTTGCTGACTTGTTGAGAGCCCGTTCGCGCAGCCAGATATAGAGCCCGCTGGCGATGATGATGCCGGCGCCGAGAATGAAGAACTGGTCGGGTGGCTCGTTGAAGACGAGCCAACTGGCGATCGAAAGATAGAGCAGGCTGAGGTAGCTGAATGGGGCCAGCGCTGCGGGCCCGGCGAACCTGTGCGCGGTCGAGTTGAGGAAGTGACCGAGCAGTCCGGCGGCGCCCATGATGAAGAAGGCGACCCAGGAAATCGGCTGGCTGGGCCAGGCCCAATCGCCAAAAGCGAACGGCGCCAAGAGGATAACCGGCACGCCGCCAGCGTAGAACTGCTGGGTGAGCGCGCCGTCTACGCCCGCTAGCTTGCGGGTGAGGATCGCGAAAATGGCGAGGAAGAAGGCACAGGCGACGCTGATCAGCGCGGCCGGCTGAAACGCTTCTGACCCGGGGCGAACGATGATCATGGTGCCGATAAACCCAATGCCGATGGCCACCCAGCGACGCCAGCCGACTTTCTCGCCCAAAAAGGGCCCGGACAGGGCGCAGATGATCAGCGGCGAGGTGAACTGGATGGCGCTGGTGACGGTCAGCGGCAGG
>JADGMW010000120.1_pt2 | contig 44723 bp, 41 predicted proteins | sample 8641801 | NCBI WGS metagenome assembly JADGMW01 (sample SAMN16272018, study PRJNA661076) | feces metagenome | isolation source: fecal sample from diarrhoea affected cattle A | host: Bos taurus | place: South Africa: Lokaleng Village, Mahikeng | collected 2019-09
GGCGCGGGCAGCAGTGTGGCACAGCCGATCCCGGAGCCTCTGCCTTCGCAGGATCCGTTCTATACCTATGACGGTCCGCTGGCCGATTTCGCTCCGGGCACGATTCTTCGCTCCAGGCCCTCGGTGTTTGCCGCACCGGGTGTCACCACGCCGGTCACCAGCACACAGGTGCTCTACCGTACGACCGACCAGCAGGGCGAGCCGACCGACACCGTTGCGACTGTGCTTCAACCGCTCGCACCGGGGCCCACCAAGCTCATTTCGTTCCACATGGCGTACGACGCACTCGGATCCGAGTGCGATCCCTCCTACACGTTGACCGGGAGCGCTGACAGTGGTGTGTCGCTTGCGGAACAGACCGTCATCGCCGGGTATATCGCCGCGGGATACACCGTTGTGGCTCCCGATTACGAAGGGCCGGAACTGGAGTGGACGGTCGGACGCGAATCGGCGTACGCGGCACTCGACGGGATCAGGGCTACCGAAGAACTGCTGTCGCTTCCCGATTCGACGCCCGTCGGCCTGATCGGCTACTCCGGTGGATCGGTACCGACCCAGTGGGGCGCCGAGGTGGCGCCGAGTTACGCGCCCGAACTGAATATCATCGGCGCTGCCGCCGGCGGCGTGCCGGTCGATCTCGCACACAACCTGCCCTACGTCAGCGGTAGCGCGAAATGGGCGGGCGTGATTCCGGCTTTGGTTGTGGCCTATCAGCGTACGTACGACCTCGACACGGACGCGTTTCTCTCCGACCGGGGCAAGCAGGTCGTCGCCGAGGTTGCCAACCGGTGCATTGCGGAGTTCGCGTCCGACTATCCGGGGCTCACCGACGCGGATATGGTTCGTGCGCCCTACCGGTCGTTGCTCGACGTCCGAGAAGTCGCGATCGCGATCAACGACAACATCATGGGCACCGCCGGTACCCCGATTGTTCCGATGTTCCTGGCTGTCGGCCACAGCGACCCCATCGGCGACACCATCATGGTGACCGGCGACGTCGAAGGGCTTGCCCATACGTACTGCACTCGCGGAGTCGCGGTGGCCTATTCCCAGTACGACGGCCTCGACCACGAGGAGGCATTCGTTCCGTTCCAGGCGCAGGCGGCCGAGTTCCTGAACAGTCGCTTCGCCGGCGACAACGTCCGAAACGACTGCGCCTCGATCGGAGTCGGAAACTCGCTCGCGCCTGTTCCGGTGCCCGCAGGCTGATGTCGGGGCTCAGGTTCCTCCGGACCGTACCGCGTGCGACTAGGCGAGTGCGAAGACCGGGAAACCTGGTGCGATAGCCGCCAACTCGTCATCGCTGGAGTTTTTGGTGACACCGTCGAAAAATTTCCCGACTTCCCAGCCCCACCGTTGCAGATACTCGCGCAGCACCGGGATCTTGTCGGCGTCCGCAACTTCGGAGGCGCTGAATTCTTCGACGCGACGCCCGAGGCGAAGTTCCCCGGTGCCGGCTACCCGCAGATTGCGCACCCATTGCGTGTGGCCGCGCGGGGCGACGAGGTAGCGCCTGCCGTCGGAGGTGGTCAGCACATTGACCATGGTGGTGCGCCATTCGCCGCTTTTCCTGCCGCGCACTGCGAGCAGGCGAGAGCCCGCGACGCTGATTCCGAGCTTGGGAAGTGTGTTGAAGAACCGGTTCATGATCGAGTCCAGTCCGGTGGGACCGATGTAGCGGGTGGAGGCATCCATGACGTTTCCTCACTCTCATTCAGAGAGCGGTGCTCTCTGTTGAGAGCCAGTGTGCGCCGGTTGGCGGGGCAGAGTCAAGAGCAGTGCTCTCTGTTGCCGTGTCGCCTGCCCGGGACCGGCCCGTCACCACTGCGAGACGCTTACTCCGGGTCGTCGGCGTAGGTCGTGCGCACGGCTGTCTTCATCGGAAAGCGGACCCGCGTATTGCCGAACATCAATCGGGTGGCGACGTCGACCGACGCGGAGATGTGCGCGGACGCGAGCGCGGGGTTGCGGGTGTGCACCACGACTTCGTCGTGCTGGAAGAACACGAGCTCGCCTGCGGTCGGGTCGGGATCGGTGGTCAGCCGTCGCCGCAGTTCGGCGAGGAGGCACAGCGCCCACTCGGCGGCAGTGGCCTGCACGACGAAGTTCCGGGTGAAGCGGCCGCGGGCACGGACGTCGGGCCCGGACTGAAAACCCGGCGGTGCGGGCGGGCAGGCGCGCCCGAGCCACGAATGCACGACCTCCCCGCGTTCACCGGCCTTCGCTGCACGCTCGACGAATTCCACCGCGTCGGGAAAGCTCTTTCGAAGGACAGCGAGCAGCGACCGGGAGTCACCGGAGGTCGCGCCGTACAGCACTCCGAGCACCGCGACTTTCGCCTTCGCGCGGTCGCCGGCGAACGCGGTGGCGGCAACGGGTGCGTACAGGTCGTCCTCGCCCGCGGCGGCGACCATCCGGGGATCACCGGACATCGCCGCGAGGATCCGCGGCTCGAGTTGCCCCGCATCGGCGACGACGAACGTCCACCCGGGGTCGGCAACCACACTCGAGCGGAGCGCTTTCGGGATCTGAAGTGCACCGCCGCCGCGGCTTGCCCAGCGGCCCGAGACGACGGCGCCGGGGACATAGACCGGCCGGAACCTGTTGCCGTGCACCCAAGTATCGAGCCAGTGCCACCCGTTGGTGCTGAACAGTTTCGCCAGGTCGCGGTGCCGGAGAAGCAGCGGCACCGCAGGATGGTCGATCTCCTGCAGGATGTGCTTGCGCGTGGACTGCACTTCGATGCCTTCGCGCCGGAAGGCGTCGAGTACCTCGGTATGCGAGGCGGGATTGACCGGGCGGCCGAACGCCGACCCGATCTCCTCGGTCACGGCGACGATGCCGGCGGGCATCTCGTAGCCGGTGGGCCGTGGTCCGAGAGTGCGTTCGAGGTGGCGTCGATGGGATTCGGCCGAGAACGGCAGTCCGCCGAACCCCATCTCGGCAGCGGCCAACGTCCCCGCCGACTCCGCGGCCACGAGTAACTCCAGACGGGGATCACCGGTGATGCGGCGGCGCTGGTCGGCGAACCGGGAGATCACGGTGTCGAGGTCCACGGCCGGTGCTGCGTCGAACAAGCCGGGTCGCTCGTCGACCGGGTCGTCGGCGGGCGGAGGGGGTAGGCCCTCGCGCGTGCTCAGGATTGCGCCCGTCGTCGCCAGGTCGTGGCATCGCTGGACGCGCACGCCGGCACGAACGAGTTCGCCGTACACCGACGAAGTGGACGTCCACACCCATCGGGGACGATCGGTGGCTTCGATCTCGGCCACCGCGGCGGCGAGGTCGCGATGATGTCGCACCGCTGCGTCGGGGGTTCCGTTCTCGTCGACGGTGACGGTACTGGCGCCGCGTACGGCACCGCTACCGGATGGATGAGGAACGACAACCGTGCGCACCGCTCAAGTGTGCCTCTCGAGGTGTGGCTCTTCTCCGCCGCCCGGCCTCCGGCCCGTCGGGCCCAAGATCGTCTTCACCCCCCGTTTCACCCAAGACCGGCGGCCCCGGGCTCCGCAGCGCGGCTACGGTGGTCGTGCGGAGCCCCGCCGCAACCCCGACATGCGGTGGGGTTCCGTTGTGCCGGGACTATCCGATCTTGACGCTCTCCAGGACGCGTGTGGTCGCAGGCGCATCCTCGAGACGGTGGAATCCGCGCCGATCGTAGATCCAGGTGACCACCACACCGATCAACAGGCCGACGCCCAGACCCACGAGGGTCATCTTCGTGCCTTCGGCGAGGCCCGCGGAAAGGTTGCCGTCGAAGTAGAGGATGGCGCGCACCGCGAGGTAGATCTGATGCATCGGTTCGAAGGTGGCGAGCCACTCGAAGAGCGGCGGCGACGCCTCGATCGGAATCGTGCCGCCGGAGGACGGCAGTCCCAGCACGATGAACAGCATCAGGTTCACGATCAGTCCGGCGGGTCCGAACACGGACATCACCGAGAGCGAGGTGATGCCGACCGCGGAGATGGCGAGGGCGCCGTACTCCCAGAGCAACAGCGGGCGTGGCACGGGCATCCCGAGCGCCGTGCCGATCCCCAGATACAGCGCGGACACGACCAGTGCGAGGACGACCAGGATGCCCCATTTGAGGAACAGCACCTGAAGTCGCGACATCCTGGTGGTTTCCTTGGTGATGTACAACGGTCCGTATTCGGTGGGCACGAACCCCAGCGCGGAATCGACGATGGAACTGACGATGGTCGCACCGGTGAAGCCCGCCAGGATGAGAAGCAGCGTGTAGTAGAACGCGGACAGCCCGGAACCGGTGTGGGCAGGCAGGGGTTTGTGCTCGACGTCCAGGACGTTGATGGGCTCAGCAAGTGTGAGCGCGCTACCGCCCGAGAGCTGGAGATCGGGCGCGGTCTCCGCAAGCGTCGTACGGACGGTCTTCGTCAGTTCTTCGCCCACCGACTTGTTGACGGTGGTCAGCGCCTCGTCACCGATGATCCCGACGATGGCTGACGCGAACGTTCCGGTGCGGGGGTTGCTGTAGAGGGTGATGACGGGTTTCTCGATGTCACCGGGGACGACGCTGGCTTGCGCGAGGATCGACGTGCGCTTCGTGAAATCGCTCGGAATCACGATCGCGCCGTACAGTTCGCCGGTGTCGAGGCCGCGGTGCGCTGCGGCTATCCCCATTTCCTGGAGAGCGATGCGCTCGGAATCGACGCCGTCGAGCACCGCGGCGGTGATCTCGGATCCGAGGTTGCGGCGCGCATCGGCTCCCGGCATGACGTCGCCGACATCCTGGTTGACGATCGCCATCGGGAACTCGCGGAGATTCTCGGACGGCTCGAGCATGCTGCCCAGGTAGAAATAGCCCAACGCAGCCATCACCGCAGTGACCACCACGAGTGGTGCCAGCCAGAACCGGGCGCCCCGCAGGGTGTGTCGATGTGGATCGACCGGGATGTCGGAAAAACTCACCCGTCGATTGTGCACACGTGTGTGCTGATTCGTAGAACCAAGTGGCGGAGTGCACATGGGGCGCGTGGAGAAAGCGTGGGTCACGCCGGGGTGAACCAACCAGCAATGGCGACAGGACTCTGGCTCTTCACAATAGTGTGTGTCACACAGTATGGTGAGCCGCATGAGTGATCTTGATGTGTATGCCGGGCACGACCAGGAGGTGCGACGAGGGTCCGTCGTCGTCGCGAGCCTCCTGATGCTGCGCGTTCCGGGCTACGGCTACGGATTGCTCGAGGCTCTCGCAGCCGCCGGAATCGCCGTCGACGCCGGCACGCTGTATCCGTTGCTGCGACGACTCGAAAAGCAAGGCCTGCTCGTCAGCGAGTGGAACACCGACGAGGCGAGACCACGCAAGTTCTACCGGACCTCCGAAGCCGGCGCGGAAGTTGCGCGGCGGCTCCTCGACGAGTGGTCGGGTCTCGCTCGCACCTTGCAGGCCATCGCATCCACCTCGGAAGAAGGCGCATCATGACGCTCACAGACCGCTACATCGCCGCAGCTTTGCGCAGCCTTCCTGCCGACAAGCATCAGGACATCGGCCGTGAACTCCGCGGCTCGATCGCGGACGCCGTCGACGCCCGGATCGCGGCGGGCGAGTCACCGGTGGATGCGGAGGCCGCGGTACTCACCGACCTCGGCGATCCGGACCGGCTCGCGGCAGGGCTCGCGGGACGCCCCATGTACCTGATCGGGCCCGAGTTCTTCCTCGACTGGTGGCGCCTGCTGAAGGCGCTGTTGTGGATTGCTCCTCTCGTCGGGGCGATCCTGCTCGTGGTCGACCTCATCGGGGGCAGTACCGGCGTCGAGGTGCTCGTCACGGGGTTGTCCAGCACCGTGGAAGTGGCCCTGCAGATCGTTTTCTGGGTCACGGTCGTCTTCGCCGTGTTGGAGCGCAACGGCACCCGTCGCAAGGATTTCGCCGCCGAGTGGACCGTCGACCAGCTACCGCAGTCCGTCACCAACGGACGCGTGTCGCTGGGGGATACCGTCTTTTCCGTCGGAATGCTCGTGTTCCTCATCGTGGTGTTCATCGCGCAGCGGACGTCCTCTTCCTTCGAAGACTCCGAGGGTGTCCCGATCCCGTTCATCGCACCAGACCTGTGGAACTTCTGGATGCCGGTGCTCCTCGCCGTACTGGCGCTCGAGGCCGTGTTCGAGATCGTCAAGTACACGGTCCGGCGCCGGACGATTCTGCTGGCCGGCGTCGACACCGTTCTCAACCTGCTTCTCGCGATTCCGCTGGTCTGGCTGCTGACGAGCGACAGGTTTCTCAACCCTGCGTTCTTCGACGCCGTTTTTTCGGGTGTCACCTTCGCGGGCGGACCCGAACAGATGGCGCGCTTCTCTCAGGGGATCCTCGTCGTAGTCGTGGTGGTGGCGGCGTGGAGCATCGGTGAGGCGTGGTTCAAAGCACTGCGCCCGCTGTCCCGCTCGTCGGCGGCGGTGTCGCTGTAACGTCGTCACCGACCTGCGCGGCACCACCCCAGGAACCCCCGGGAGTCGAACCATGGCGTTCTACCGACAGCTCGGCGTCATCCCGCCCAAGCGTCACACCCAGCACCGGGACGACCGCGGCGCCCTCTACTACGAGGAATTGATGGGCGAGGAGGGATTCTCCTCGGACTCGTCGCTGCTCTACCACCGGTACATCCCGTCCGCGATCGCCGACGCCACCACATGGGAACTCGGCGACCAGAACACCGCGCCGAACCACCCGCTCGCACCACGGCACCTCGAACTCCACAAGCTCTTCCCCCCGGAGATCTGGTCGGAGACCGACGTGGTCACCGGACGTCGTCTGATCCTCGGGAACCCGGACGTGCGGATCTCATATGTCGTCTCGTCGAAGGAATCACCGCTCTACCGCACCGTGGTCGGCGACGAAATGGTGTATGTCGAGTCCGGAACCGCCGATGTCCACACGGTTTTCGGCACTCTCTCGGCGAAACCCGGCGACTACGTGCTGCTGCCGGCAGCCACCACGCATCGCTGGGTGCCGACCGGTGACGAACCACTGCGTGCCTACATCATCGAGGCGAACAGTCACATCGCTCCGCCGAAGCGTTACCTGTCGAAGTACGGGCAGTTCCTCGAGCACGCCCCCTTCTGCGAGCGCGATCTGCACGGTCCCGCGGAACCGGTACAGGTCGAGGAGGAGAACGTCGACGTCCTCGTCAAGCACCGCACGTCACGCGGGATTGTCGGCACGCGATACGTGCTGGCGCATCATCCCTTCGACGTCGTCGGGTGGGACGGCTGCCTGTACCCGTACACGTTCTCCGTTCACGACTTCGAGCCGATCACCGGCCGTGTCCATCAGCCGCCACCCGCGCATCAAGCGTTCGAAGGCAACAACTTCGTGATCTGTAATTTCGTGCCCCGCAAGGTGGACTACCACCCGCTCGCGATTCCGGTGCCGTACTACCACTCCAACGTCGATTCGGACGAGGTGATGTTCTATTGCGGCGGAGACTACGAAGCCCGCAAGGGTTCGGGCATCGGGCAGGGGTCGGTTTCCGTCCACCCGGGCGGTCACGCGCACGGTCCGCAACCCGGTGCCTACGAGCGCAGCATCGGTGTCGAATACTTCGACGAACTGGCCGTCATGGTCGACACCTTCCGCCCGCTCGAACTCGGTGAAGGTGCACTCGCCTGCGAGGACCCGTCCTATGCGCGCAGTTGGAGTCGCACTCCGGGAGCAGGGGAATGACCCGCCCACGACGCGCTGTCATCGCAATCCCCGAGGGTTCACTCTTCGGACCGGACAACCTGCCCTACGGGATCTTCTCCATCGCGGATACCGAACCGCGCGTCGGTGTGCGCGTGGGTGATTCGGTTCTCGACCTGAGTCGGCTGTTCGACGACATCGTCTTCGCCGAACCGTCACTCAACGCATTCATGGCACAGGGACGCACGCGGTGGGACGAGGTCCGTGCCGCAATCCAGGACGCGATCACCGGTGACCTCGACGACGACGCGGTATTCACGATCGACGACGTCACGATGCATCTTCCGATCGAGGTCGCCGATTACGTCGACTTCTACGCCTCCGAGAATCATGCCTCGAACCTGGGCCGGTTGTTCCGTCCCCAGAACCCCGACCCGCTCATGCCCAACTGGAAGCACCTGCCGGTGGGGTATCACGGCAGGTCGAGCACCGTCGTGACCTCGGGTGTGGATATTGTGCGCCCGTGCGGTCAGCGCAAGGGACCGAACGACGAGGTGCCGGTCTTCGGCCCGTCGATCCGGCTCGACATCGAAGCGGAAATGGGGTTCGTCGTGGGCGTCGGTTCGCCGATGGGCTCACAGATCGCTCCCGACGAGTTCGCCGACCACTGCTTCGGCGCGGTGATCCTCAACGACTGGTCGGCCCGCGACATCCAGGCGTGGGAGTACGTCCCGCTCGGCCCCAATCTCGGAAAGTCGTTCGCGACGTCGATCTCTCCGTGGGTGGTGCCGCTTGCCGCTCTCGAGGCCGCGCGGATCGACACGCCGGTGCAGGACCCGGAACCGCTGCCCTATCTGACGGGCAACGAGAAGTGGGGTCTGGACATCGATCTCGCCGTCGAATGGAACGGCCATATCGTGTCGCGTCCCCCGTACGCGCAGATGTATTGGTCGCCGGCGCAGATGCTCGCCCACACGTCGGTCAACGGGGCGGCCACGAGGACCGGCGATCTGTTCGGTTCCGGCACCGTCTCCGGGGCGGAGAAGGACCAGCGCGGCGCCTTCATCGAACTCACGTGGGGTGGCAAGGAACCCGTGCAGGTCGGAGATGACACCCGCACGTTCGTAGAGGACGGCGACGAAATCGCCATCTCGGCCACCGCACCGGGCCCCAACGGCACCCGTATCGGATTCGGCGAGGTCCGCACTCGTATTCTGCCGGCCACGGGCGCGGTGAACTGACCGGCACTCATGCCCGTCGATCGTGGGCTTCGGGCTCTTCGTCGACCGAGAGAAGTTCCCCGACAGTGCAGTTCAAGACCCGGCATACCGCGGTGAGGGTGGAGAATCTGATCGCGCGGGCGCGCCCGTTCTTGAGCACCGAAAGATTGACGACGCTCACACCGACCTGGTCGGCGAGGTGTGCCAGCGTCATGCCGCGTGCCTCGAGCAACTCGTCCAGGTGGCACTGCACGGCGTGATCGTTGTCGGGCGGCATCAGACGAGTCCCTCGTTGTCGCGGGCCACACGGCTACCGATGCGCAGTACGACGGCGACGGCGGACAGCGCCATGCAGAAGACGTACGCGTACCAGAACTCCGGTCCGATTCCCTGCGCGCCGACACCGTCGTCCCAGGCGAGATCCCGAATGGCGAGATTGGAGCCGAGAACGCGGGGAAACGTCGGCGCAATGATGGTGATGACGGCGGCGACCGACGCGGCGGTGACTCCGCGGATGACCCCTTTGTCGAACAACCGCCCGCGCACGAACCTCACCATGACCCAGGTGAGAAGAGCCAGAACCGCCAGGTAGCCGATTGTTTCCAGTGCGTCGGCGCTGCGGAGGAAGCCGACGGTCACGGGCGACACGTCCCCGGTCGGAATGTCGATGTTCGATGTTCCTGCGACGGAGACTGGAGTTCCATTGGGAGAGAACATGTTCGGCGGAGGCGTGTGCTCGAAGGAGAACCGCGCCGTCACGGTCCGGTTCTCCAGGTCGTCGAGGAGTCCGACGACGTAGTTGACCACGACGACGAGGGCCGTGGCCGCGAACACTGTGATCGACGCCCAGAGGTCCCTCCGGTCCTTGTTCGACGTCTCGGTAGGAGTGATCGATGGTGCGTCTTCGACCGTGCGCATGGGGCCTCCCGGCATAACGAAAGTCGATAATATCGATATTCGTTATACACATCGAAAAACGATATGTCTATCGGACTCGGACGGACTACCGGATCTCGAGTGTGTCCCCGACCGCGATCAGCCCGCACCGGGTGACGGTCGCGTAGACCCCGACGTACGCACCCGGTTTATCGTCCGTGAGTCCCGGTGCGACGGGCCGCGCCATCACCGTGCGGAGCATGTCGCGCCGCGCGGGCACCTCCTGGTGTGCGAGCGTCACCATCACGCACCGTGAGGTGAGCTTGTTCGGTTCGACCGTCGCGGAGCCGATCCCGACCTGCTTCCCGACCCAGCCGTCTTCGAGGAATCCCGCATCCTCGTCCGCCGCCACGACGATCTGTGGCCGGAAACGACGCAGCGCGATCTCCGATGCGTCCCCGGTGCCGAGCGCGTCGACCGCGGACGTGGACACCAGATGGAGTGGCGCTTCGTCGTAGGTGCGCGGGCGGGTCTCCAACCGGACGGGCCGTCCGGTCGTGTCCGACAACAGATCCTCCACAGCGGGGTCGTTGCCGTGCACCACAGTGCCGTCGGGCAGGGTGATCTCCAGGGCGGCAGGGTCGCGCGGATCGACTTCGTCGAGCAGTCGCGCACGGCACGACAGCAAAGAACCCCAGCGGCGGAACCGCTTTGCGCTTGCGACATCGCCGGTCTCCGGATCGACGACCGCCCATACATGGTCCCCGCGCAGCCCGTCCGACTCGACGGTGGCTGCGTCCATCCGCTCACCACCGAACGACTTCACCGGATAACGCCAGAGCTGACCGATTCGCACAACATGCCAGCATACGGCGCGGCCGTGTGACCGGGGAGGACAGCTCACCGGGTGACAGGGGCCACATGATGACTAGGGTGTCGCCCATGACGGACAACACGACACGGCGGTGGGGCCTCACCATTCCGCTCGACGGCATTCCCTTCTCCGAGCAGCGACGGGTGATCGAGGAATTACCGGACCTCGGTTACACCGACGTCTGGTCGTCGGAGGCGGGGGCTGCGGACGCCTTCACGCCCCTCGCGCTGGCGAGCACCTGGGCGCCGTCCCTCCGCCTGGGCACCGCGATCGTGCCGGTGTACACCCGCGGGCCGGCCACGCTCGCGATGTCTGCCGCGACTCTCGCGGCCGCGGCGCCCGGCAGGTTCGTGCTGGGTGTAGGTACGTCCTCCGACGTGATCGTCGGGAAGTGGAACGGGATCCCGTTCGAAGAACCGTTCAAGCGCGCCCGCGACACCCTGCGGTTCCTGCGGTCCGCCCTCGCCGGTGAGAAGGTGAGCCACGAGTACGACACCTTCTCGGTCCAGGGCTTCCGTGCGGGCCTCGTCCCGGACCCCGCGCCGCCGGTTCTGCTCGCTGCGTTGCGTCCGGGCATGCTCAGGCTGGCGGGTAGGGAAGCGGACGGTGCGATCGTGAACTGGTTGTCCGCCGACGACGTGCGCACCGTTGCCCCGTATGTCGACGAAGGCGGCGCCGGTAAGGAGATCGTCGCGCGGATCTTCGTGCTCCCCGGCATGGATGCAGAGACTTCCCGCGCGATCGGGCGCCGCATGATCGCCGCGTACATGAACGTTCCGGTCTACCGCGCCTTTCACGAATTCCTCGGACGGTCCGACGATTTCGCGGGAATGTGGCGGCTGTGGGCCGAAGGTGACCGCAAGGGGGCGCTCGAGGCGATCCCGGACCGGGTCGTGGACGATCTCGTGGTGCACGGTCCTCCGGAAGCATGCCGTGAGCACGTGGAGCGCTACATGGACAACGGCGTGACGACGCCGGCGATCGCGCTTCTGCCCTCCGAGGATCCCGCGCCGATGATCCGCGCTCTCGCCCCGCGCTGAGTTCTCACCGAGTGTCGCGGTGGTGCGGGCCGGGCCGGTCCGGCAGGCTGGGAGCATGACCGACACCAGTACCGCGCCCGTGCTCGTCGCCGTCGACGAGGCCAGTGGAATCGGCGTGCTCACCCTGAACAACGCCCGGCAGCGCAATACGTTGTCCGTGAACACGATGCGCGAGGTGATCGCGGGGCTGATCGCACTGTCCTCGGATACGAAGGTGATCGTGATCCGTGCGGAGGGGCCGGCGTTCTCGGCGGGCCACAATCTGCGGGACATGATCGGGCGCACCCTCGAAGAAGAGCGCGCCATCTTCGAGACCTGCAACGAGATGATGAAGACCGTGCAGGCGATCCCTCAGCCGGTGATCGCGTCGGTGCAGGGGCCCGCGTTGGCGGCGGGCTGTCAACTGGTCGCCGCATGCGACCTCGCGGTGGCTGCGGACAGTGCGGAGTTCGGAACACCCGGCGTACGGATCGGGTTGTTCTGCTCGACACCGATGGTCGCGGTCAGCCGGGCCGTCGGGCGGAAACGCGCACTGCAGATGCTGCTCACGGGCGACATGATCGATGCCCGGACGGCGGCGGACTGGGGCCTGGTCAACTTCGTCGTGGAGGCGGAGGCGCTGGACACCGAGACGACGGCGCTCGCGGTGAAGATCGCGGCCGCGTCGCCGGTGACGGTGCGGATCGGCAAGGAGGCGTTCTACCGGCAGATCGAACTCCCTCAGGACGCCGCGTACGAGGCGATGGCGGAGACGATGGCGACCAACGCCGTCCTCGACGACGCGCAGGAGGGTATGTCCGCGTTCGTCGACAAGCGTGCGCCGGTGTGGACGGGACGGTGACCGCGGCGCTTATCGAGCGTTAGGTCTCGACCAATTGTTGGACGTCCTATAACGTTGCCCGCATGAGTTCCGATCCCCGTGCGAACACCGTCGACGCTGTAGTGCACCGCTCCGCTGCCAGGTTCCCCGACCGTGTCGCGCTGCGGTTCGCCGATCGCAGCCTCACCTACCGGGAACTGGACGCCGCCGTGTCCCGGACCGCCGCGCGTCTGCTGTCCCTCGGCCTCACCGCCGGCGATCGCGTGGCCGGGTACGGCACCAATTCCGACGCGTATGTGCTGGGTTACCTCGGGGCGGCGCGCGCCGGTCTCGTGCACGTGCCGATCAACTACGCGCTGCGCGGCGAAGAGTTGTCCTATCTCCTCGCGCAGTCCGGGGCCAAGGCTGTGCTCGTCGATCCGGCGCTGCGCGGCGAACTCGACCGCGTTCTGCCCGACGTTCCCGCCGAGCACGTGCTCGCACTGCGCGACGAGGACGCGTCGCTGCTGAGCGAGGCGACGGACGGTCCCGTGCCGGCACTCGACGCCGCGCCGTCCGCCGACGATCTCGTGCAACTGCTGTACACCTCGGGTACCACGTCGAAGCCCAAGGGCGCCATGATGACCCACGGCGCACTGGTGCACGAGTACACGTCGTCGATCGTCGCCCTCGACTTGCGCGCCGACGACAACCCGCTGATCTGCATGCCGCTGTACCACTCGGCGGCCATGCACGTGTTCCTGCTGCCGTACCTCGCGGTCGGCGCGACGATCACCCTGCTGCCTGCCCCGGACATCCCGGAGATCCTGCGCCTGGTCGAATCCGAGCGGATCGGATCGCTGTTCCTCGCCCCCACCGTGTGGGTCCCCCTGGCCAACCATCCCGATCTGGACACGCGCGATCTCTCGTCGCTGCGCAAAGCGCAGTACGGCGCGTCGATCATGCCGGTCACGGTGCTCAACCGGTTGCGCGAGCGCTACCCCGACCTGGGCTTCTACAACTGCTTCGGCCAGTCCGAGATCGGCCCCCTGGCCTGCGTGCTCGGGCCCGACGAACACGCCGACCGCCCCTCGTCGTGCGGGCGCGCGGTGCTGTTCGTCGAGACCCGCGTCGTCGACGCCGAAGGGAACGACGTTCCCGACGGCGAACCGGGTGAAGTGCTCTACCGGTCGCCGCAGTTGTGCCTCGGCTACTGGGAGAACCCGGATGCGACCGCGGAAGCCTTCCGCGACGGCTGGTTCCACTCCGGTGACCTCGTCACGCGCGATCCGGAGGGGTACATCACCGTCGTGGACCGGATCAAGGACGTGATCAACACCGGCGGCATCCTCGTCGCCTCCCGTGAGGTGGAGGACGCCCTCTACACGCACGGGTCCGTTGCGGAGGTCGCCGTCATCGGGACCCCCGACGAGAAGTGGATCGAGGCGGTCACCGCGGTGGTCGTGCTCAAGGACGGTCACACGGTCACCGAGCGCGAACTCGTCGACCACGTACGGAACCGGCTCGCGGCATTCAAGGTGCCCAAGATCGTCCGCTTCGTCGACACGCTCCCGCGCAACCAGAGCGGCAAGCTGCTCAAGCGGGAACTGCGCGCCGTCTGACCGGAGGCCGCGTCGGGCACGCCGGCCGGCACTGTGACATCCAGCCGTTCCGGCGGGACATCAACGAAGGGGACACATGAGGAACAAGCACGTGCCGTCGTGGCACGACGACGAGGTGCGGGCACTGTCGGAACTGGCGGGCGATTTCTTCGAACGCGAGGTCATGGCGCACGCGGAGAAGTGGGACGAGCAGCGTTGCATCGACCGCCACGTATGGCTCGAGGCAGGCAAGCTGGGGCTGCTGCTGTGCTCGGTTCCGGAAGAGTACGGCGGTGGCGGCGGCACGTTCGCGCACGATCTCGCCGTGTTCGAAGCACAGGGATACTCCGGCGACCTCGCACTCGGCATCTCCGTGCACAGCGGCATCGTTGCGCACTACATCCTGGAGTACGGCACGGAGGAGCAGAAGCGGACCTGGTTGCCCGGGATGGCAACCGGCGAGATCCTCGGTGCGATCGGCATGACCGAGCCGGGAGCCGGTTCGGATCTCAAGGCGATCAAGACCAGCGCGATCCGCGACGGCGACGAGTACGTCGTCAACGGGTCGAAGACGTTCATCACCAACGGGTCGTCGGCCGACGTCATCGTCCTCGCCGTCAAAACCGACCCGAAGGCCGGTGCCAAGGGCGTCTCGCTGCTCATCGTCGATCTGCGCGACTGTGAGGGCTTCGCGGTCGGGCGTGTGCTCGACAAGGTGGGGCAGCATGCCGCCGACACGTCGGAACTGTCGTTCACGGACGTGCGGGTGCCGGTGTCGAACCTGCTCGGCGAAGAAGGGCAGGGCTTCGCGCAGCTCATGGCGCAACTCGTGCAGGAACGTCTGATCATCGGCGCGCAGGCGGCCGGCGCCATGCAGCGCGCGGTCGACGAGACCGTTCGGTACACCAAGGCGCGACAAGCGTTCGGGCACAGCCTCTTCGAATTCCAGAACACGGCGTTCGAGCTTGCCGAGTGTCAGACCATCGCCCGCACCAGCCGCATCTTCCTCGACCACTGCATCGAGCAGCACCTGCGCGGTCGGCTCGACCCCGCCGATGCGGCGATGGTCAAGTACTGGCTCACCGACAAGCAGTGCGAGGTCGTCGACCGGTGTGTCCAGCTGCACGGCGGCTACGGCTACATGCGGGAGTACCTCATCGCCCGGATGTACGAAGACGCCCGGGTACAGCGCATCTACGCAGGTGCGAACGAAGTCATGAAGGTGCTCATCGCACGGTCGCTGTAGCAGCGGGCCGCGTGGTTGCTTCGATGGGCGAGTTACCTCACCACGGCCTTCTCGTGGTGAGGTACGCAGCCATTTCCTGACTCTGGCGACGGTGCGCCCGGCGATGTTCGGCGCGCGCCTCTCCGGAGGCGTTGAGCTTTCGCTCCTCGTCGGACTCCGGGATCACCGGTGGCACCGCGGTGGGTCGCCCGTCGTCGTCGATCGCCACGAACGTCAGGAAGGCAGTCGCCGCGATGCGGCGGTCTCCGCTGCGCAGATTCTCGGCGGTCACCTTCACGAACACTTCCATCGAGCTGTGACCGGTCCAGGTGACGAACGACTCGAGGCACACCGAGTCGGTCTGGTGCACAGGTGCGAGGAACGCCACAGAGTCGGTCGAGGCCGTAACCACGGATGCGCGGCTGTGGCGGGTCGCCGAAATCGACGCGGTCATGTCGATATCACTCATCAACTTCCCGCCGAAGAGGGTGTTGTGATCGTTGACGTCGTTGGGAAAGACCCTATTGGTCTTGACAACTCGTGATTCGCTGCAGGTTTTTGCTTCCACCGGGATCCTTTCGAGCGCGGGACCTGCAGGATCTCTGCCGATCGCACCTATCCAGCGTACGACTGTCGCCGGTGTGCGCGCCTACGGCCGCCGCTCGGATGTGAGGTGGACGTGGTGGTCGATGATCTTCGTCAGCATGGCGACGAGTTGCTCGCGTTCGTCGGCGTCGAGCGGCGCGAAAGCTTCGTCCTGCACGGCGGTGAGCACGCGTTCGAGTTCTGCCAGGCGGTCGCGGCCTTTCCGCGTGAGACTGACGATGTTGCGCCGGCGATCCTTGGGGTCGGAGGCGCGCCGGACGTACATGCGGTCGGCCAGTGCGTCGATGCATGCAACGACGTCGCTCCGGTCGAGACCACATCGGCGTCCGAGTTCGACCTGGCTGGACGGGCCGAATTCGTCGAGGGCGGAGAGCATCCGGTAGTGATGGCCGCGTGCGCCGGCCGCATCGAGACGGTCGAACACCACGCGGTGCACCCGCATGGCGGACTGCGTCAGCAGAAAGCTCGGGAGATGGTCGAGCCGGGTCGGCACGGGATAGTTGTCGGGGTCGGACATTCGTACACCTCCCTGAGGTCGGCAGTCTGGCGGCGGGAATCGTGCCGATCGGTGACGGCTGTGGTCGTGGCGGCTGTGACAGCGCTGACGATCAGTGACGGCGGTGATCGGTGACCGCGGTACGCGGGCCTCGCCGCGGGACGCTCGAATATCCTCCGGATTCGACGAGCAGCCGCACGGCTCGATACCGATGCGGCCGAAGGGGTTCGAGGTACTCGACCATGCCGGCGTCGTCGAGCGGCGAACCGAGCAGTGCCCAGCCGACGACCGTGGCGAGGTGATAGTCGCCGACAGACAGGGCGTCGGCGTCGCCGAAGGCCCGTTGCGCGACTTCGGCGGCCGTCCAGACCCCGATGCCCGGTACCGAACGCAGTGCGCGACGCGCTCGCGCGGGATCGTCGTCGACGAGACGCTCGAGCGAGTCGGCCAGCTGGGCGCACCGCACGATGGTCTTTGCCCTCGCAGGGTCGACGTTCGCGCGGTGGAACTCCCACGAGGGGATCCGCCGCCACGCCTCCGCGCTCGGCGGCACCCGCATGCCCTGCGGTGCGGGACCGGGCGCGGGCTCCCCGAAGCGGGTGACCAGGTGACGCCAGGAGGCGAACGCCGCGATGCCGTGCACCCGCTGCTCGAGGACGGCGGGGACGAGTGCTTCGAGTACGCGGCCCGTGCGGGTGATGCGCAGACCGGGCATGCGGCGGTGCGCCTCGGCGAGCGCGGGGTGAGCGGGAGCGAATCCGGACGGGTCGTCGTGGGCGCCGAGGAGAGCGGGAAGCCGATCGAGCAGTTCCCCGGAGCCGGGGCCCCACACGAGGCAGCGGACCGAATCGGTCCCGGCCTGCGTGATCCGGTAGGTCACGGGACCCGTCTCCATGCGCGACACACGCCAGAGGGCACTTCCGTCACGGCGGTGGCAGGGGTCGCGGGGTCCGTGCTGCAGCGGGCGTAGGGTTTGTGCGACGTCGACGGGCCCGGGCACCCTCACGAGAGTGTCGACAGGTGCGGCATCGTTGACGGACGCGGTCACCGACCTACCGTACCTCTGTAGCGGTCGGACTTCTGTGACGGCCGCGACGGTTTCCCGGTGTCGGACGGAAAGGCTATGGTCGGCGACATGATCATCGTGAGCACCGACGGATCCTGCCTGCGTAATCCAGGTGGCGCCATCGGATGGGCGTGGGTCAATCACGAAGGACCGAGTGCATCGGGGGGTGAACGCTCCGGTACCAACCAGATCGCCGAACTCCGTGCGGTGCTCGAGGCACTGCGTGCGCATCCCGGTACCGAACCCATGATCATCGAATCCGACTCGCAGTACGCCATCAAATGTGCGTCCGAGTGGCTGCCCGGATGGAAACGCAAGGGCTGGAAGACGTCCACGGGATCGCCGGTGAAGAACATCGAACTCGTGCGTGCCATCGACCGCGAACTCGTCGAACGCGCCGGACCGGTGCGGTTCCGCTGGGTACGCGGTCATGTCGGCAACCACTTCAACGAAGTCGCCGACACGCTCGCCGGCGAGGCGGCCCGGGAAGTCGCGGCCCGGCCCGGGCCCATCGAGGTACCCGACCCGCTGCCGCGCGCGGTGGCGCGGGCAGAGACGGCCAGAGCCGGAGACGTCGAACTCACGCTCTTCTGACGAGGTGTGCGGCCCGGCACGTCGCTCGAGGCCGCTCGGGTACGGTCGCGGCATGAGCGAGGTTGATCAGATCGCGCGGTTCCGGCGGGAACACGGCCTCGACGAACTCGTCGACGTGCACACCCACTTCATGCCCACCAGCGTCATGGACAAGGTGTGGGCATATTTCGACTCGGCCGGGCCGTTGGTGGGCCGGCACTGGCCGATTTCGTACCGGACCAGCGAAGAAGAGCGGGTCGCGCAACTGCGGGCGTTCGGGGTGCGGTGCTTCACCTCGATGGTGTACCCGCACAAGCCCGACATGGCGGCGTGGCTCAACTCGTGGGCAGCCGATTTCGCCGCCCGCACTCCCGGTTGCCTCCATACCTCGACCTTCTATCCCGAACCCGGGGCGGGCGCGTATGTCACTTCTGCGCTCGACGCGGGGACGAAGGTGTTCAAGTCGCACCTGCAGGTCGGCGACTACACACCCCTCGATCCGCTGCTGACCGAGGTGTGGGGACTGCTCGAGGACGCCGAGGTGCCGATCGTCGTGCACTGCGGATCGGGACCGGCGCCCGGCACCCATACGGGACCGGGGCCGATGGCGGAACTGCTGCGGCGGCACCCGAAACTCACGGTGATCGTGGCGCACATGGGGCTACCCGAATACGTCGACTTCCTCGATCTCGCGGAGAGGTACGAGCGGGTCCACCTGGACACCACGATGGCGTTCACCGACTTCGTCGAGGAGGACACGCCGTTTCCTCCGGAGGCTCTGCCGAGGCTCGACGTCCTGCGGCCGAAAATCCTTCTCGGAAGCGATTTTCCCAATATTCCCTACACGTATCTCCATCAACTGGAGGCACTCGCACGTGTCGCACCGGATTCGGATTGGCTTCGGGCGGTGTGCCACGACAACGCGGCCGCGCTGTTCGGAATCGATCAACGCGGCCGCTCGCCGGGGGCAGGGTGACCGTGGCCGGCCGTCCCGTTCCTAGACGGTCACATCGCGTCTCCGGATCTTTCCGGTCGCATTTCGGGGGAGTGCGTCGCCGGTGATCCGCCAGTGTGCGGGCACCTTGTAGTACGAAAGACGTTCCGCGCAGAAATCGCGCAGGTCCTGTTCGCTGACGTCGGAGCCCGGATGGAGCACGACCACTGCCGCCACCTCCTGCCCCAGATCCTCGTGATCGACGCCGACCACCGCGCATTCCTGGACTGCGGGATGCTCGTCGAGCACCTGCTCGATCTCGGTGGGGTACACGTTCTCCCCGCCGCGAAGGATCAGATCCGAGCGTCGGCCGGTCAGCCTCAGTCGTCCCTGCTCGAGTACACCGAAGTCTCCGGTGCGCAACCAGCCGCCCTGCGTGATCGCCGCGGCGGTCGCCGCCTCGTCCTCCCAGTACCCCAGCATCACGAAGGGGCTGCGAACGCAGACTTCACCTTCGACGCCCTCGGGCACCACGTCACCGAGAGGATCGCGGATTTCCATCGCGACGGTGAGGATCGGTCGTCCGAGGGTTCCGGGGAACGCCTCGAGCTCGCCCGCGGTGGCTACGGCGACCGCGGTGCTGCACTCGGTGAGGCCGTAGCTGTCCACAAGAGCCTGGTCCGCAAACGGGAACTTCTCGCGCAGCCGCTTCTTGAAGGCCGGCGACGAGGGCGCGGAGGCCAGTGCGAACGCAGACAGCGACGACAGGTCGTAACGGTCGGTGTCCTTGTGCTCGAGCATGCGTGCGGCCATGGTCGGCACCGCACCCCAGTTGGTGACTTTCTCGCGCTCGATCAACCCGAAGACCTGATCGACGTCGAAGCGGCCCTCGGTCATCACGACGGCACTGCCCGTGGCCAGCCTGGGCACCGCGAGGTTGTGGAGGCTCGCGATGTGGAACAACGGCGAGGTCAGGAGATACCGGTTGTCGCTGGGCACGGAGTCGTCGTAGGTCCGGCCGTACATGTGCGCGACCATCGCGTCCGAGTAGCGGTGGTAGTCCACCACGGCCAGCAGGTTGCGCTGAGAATGCAGAGCTCCCTTGGGGCGTCCGCTCGTCCCGCTCGTGAACAGGATGACGGCGGGGTCGTCCTCGTCGACGTCGGACGTGGGAAGTTCCGCTCCGGTCCGCTCGGCGACCAGCCGTGGCAGGTCGTCTTCGACGGTGAGGACCGTGAACCCCGACAGGCCCGTCTGGGCGAGCACGTCGGCACGCTTGGCGTCCGTCACGACGACCTTCGGCCGCACGAGGTCGACACCGTAGGCGAGTTCGGACGCCGTCCACCAGGAGTTGAGGCCGACGGCGACGGCACCCAGGCATTGCGACGCCCAGAAGGCGACGATCCACTCGGGGGAGTTGGCGCCGAGGAGCGCGACCCGGTCGCCTTTGCCGACGCCGTACTCGTCGCGCATCGCGGTGGCCACCGCCGCCACAGCGTCGGCGTGCTCGGCGAACGACATCCGTCGATCGAGCGTGATCAGGTAGTCCCGGTCACCCCACGCCTTCGACGCGGCGACGAGATCGCCGACCTTCCGGTCCCGATTCCGGATCACCGGCATCCGGTTTCCGCGCACGTCCTCTTCGACGACCTCGAATCGTCCACCGGGCCCGGTGAGTTTCGAAGTGACTTGAATCAGCATCTGTTGGAGATCTGCGGGTGCTGTCATGGACGAGCCTTTCCGGTTGCCGACGACTACTCGTGTCACGTGACGCACAAGATGCCACGTCGCCCACCTTCCCGGGAGTGAGCCGTACCACTGAGTGGATGGACCTGTGGTGACGGTCACTATCAGGTCTCACTCACCGGGAGTGCCCAGGGTCGGGCACGATGCGCTGGCTACCTTCGCGTCACCCGACACGCCGATGTGATGCTTCGGCCCTCGCCGTCCACTGTATTCGAGCGGGGCTCGGTCGAGACCAAGGAGACCTCGCAGTGAAACGCAGTTCTACTACGAAACTGGTGGCGGCCTTGGCGGCCGCGATGGTGGTGACGTCCGCCTGTGCCTCCGACCGGGAAGGCGAGGCAGTCGTGTCCGCCGGATCGCCCACTGTCGCCGGCCAGTCGGCCGCGGCATCGGAGGCGACCTTCGGAACTCTCGAATCGCCCTGTGGTGCAGGTGATGCCGGCGGGTCCACCGACCAGGGTGTGAGCGATACCGAAATCCGTATCGGTTACGGAGACGACCGTGGGTTCGCGAAGAGTCCCGGCCTGAACAAGGAGATGGGCGACGCCGTCGCCGCCATGATCGACTGGTGCAACGAGCAGGGCGGCATCAACGGCCGCCGGATTGTGGGCACCCACTTCGATGCCGCGATGACGCAGGCCAACGCCGTCATGCAGAACGCATGCGCCTCCGAGTTCATGCTGGTGGGCCACGGGTTCGCGATGGATCAGACCTCGGAACAGACCCGGGTCGCCTGCAACCTCGCGGCCGTCCCGGCATTCACCGTCTCGCCCGACGCGGCGAACGGGCCGATGACCTATCAGGGTGTTCCGTTCCCCGTCGACTACGCGAACGGGTCGCAGTGGTTCCAGATCGCGGAGATGTACCCCGAACTCGTCGGTGAATTCGATGTCATCGACAGCACGATGCCCACGATCATCAGCGCGAACACCAAGGCCCGCTCGATCGCCGCAGCGGCCGGATTCAACCTGAAGAACTGCGGCGTCACGCTCAACTACGACGGCGAATCGAGCTACGTCCCGTTCGCCGAGAAGGTCAAGCAGTGCGGTGCCAAGGGCTTGTGGACCTCACGTTCGCCGGTACCCGCGGAGTTCAACTTCGTGAAGGCACTCGACCAGGTCGGCATCGATCCGATCCTCCTCGGCGAAGCCACCTGGTACGCCAACGCTGTTCCTGCCTGGAACGGTGAGACCGGCCTGCTCGACAACATGCACGCGGGCATGACGTTCCAGATGCTCGAGAACGCCGACACCGTCCCGGCGGTGAAGAAGTACACCGAACTCGTCGCCGAAGCCGGCGGCAAGACCGCACTCCTCGGTATGCAGGCCACCTCGTCGTTCCTGCTGTGGGCGACGGCCGCGAAGGAATGCGGATCGGACCTGACCCGCCAGTGCATGATCGACCAACTCTCGCAGATCCACGAGTGGGACGGCGGCGGGCTGCACGCCGTCACCGATCCGGGCAACAACATGCCCGCCACGTGCGGTCTCGTCGTGTCCCTGAAGGGCGCTGAGTACTCACAGGCGTTCCCCGCGGAAGCCGCCGAATTCAAATGTGACGACCGGTATCTCGTCGCCACCGACGCGAAGACATGGGGCACCGACCTGGGCCCGGACCGCATCTCCACGAAATACCTGAACCCGAACGTCATCAGGCCGACCGCCTGATCCGTTCGACCGGTGCCGGCGGCGTGATTCGCGACCGCCGGTACCCTCGAGCAGAGGTACTTGCATGGATACCTTCCTGACCTTCACGATCGTGGGGTTGGTGCTCGGATCGGTGTACGCCATCGCCGCATCGGGCCTCGTTCTCACCTACAACACGTCGGGCATCTTCAACTTCGCACACGGTGCGCAGGCCATGCTCGGGGCGTTCGCATACTGGCAATTCCGCTACGGCTGGGGACTGCCCACCCCGGTGGCGCTGCTTCTCGTGCTCGGAGTCCTCGGACCATTGATGGGGCTGGCGCTCTACGTCCTCATCATGCGCGGCATGCGCAACACGGCAGAGGTCACCAAGATCGTCGTCACGGTCTCGATCCTGCTCGGCATGCTGTCGGTGTCACATTGGTTCTGGCATCCCGAGCAAGCCCGGACGATGACGATGTTCTTCGGCGACCAAGCCAAGATCGACATCTTCGGGGTGGGAATCCGATACCACGAACTGATCTGCATCGCGGTCGCTGTCCTCATCGCGATCGGGTTGCGGGTCATGTTCACCCGCACCCGCTCCGGTGTGGCCATGCGCGGCGTGGTCGACGATCCGGATCTGTTGCGGCTCAACGGACACGACCCGGACCGGCTCGCCGCACTGTCGTGGATGCTGGGCTCGACGCTCGCCGTGCTCGCCGGCATCCTGGTGACCCCGATCAACGGCGGCACCCTCGAAGCGAACATGCTGACGCTGCTGGTGATCGATGCGTTCGCCGCCGCGATGTTCGGCCGGTTGCGGAGTATTCCGCGGACCTTCGCCGGTGCTCTGTTCCTCGGCCTGGCCGCGACCTACGTGCTCGCGTACTTCCCGACGGCGTGGACGTGGACGTCGAACCTGCGGGTGTCCCTGCCCATGATCGCGCTGTTCGTCGTGCTCATCGTGCTGCCGCAGGACCGTCTGCGCGGAGCGGTCACCCGAACCAGGGAGCGCTACCACGTGCCGTCGGTGCGCAAGGCTGTCGCGTGGGCGGTGGCTCTGGTGGTGATCGTCTACGCGATCCGGCTTCTGATGGTCACCTCGGCAATCACCACGCTGACCATCGGCATGACCTTCGCGATCATCGCGCTGTCGCTGACCTTGCTGACCGGTTATGCGGGCGAGATGAACCTGGCACCGGTGTCTTTCGGCGCAATCGCGACCATCGTCGCCTTCCACTTCGGGATTTCCGGCAGCGGGCTCGCCGCCCATCTGAACCTGTGGGGCATCGCCCTCGGTGTCGCGGCGACGGCGGTGGTCGGCGGCCTCATCGCCCTGCCGGCCCTGCGGCTCCGGGGACTCTATCTGGCATTGGCCACCATGGCGTTCGGGGTGTTCCTGTCCAACATGGTGCTGCGCGACACCACCGTGCACGAGCTGTTCGGTATCAAGTTCTCCATCTTCACGGACGGGAACATCGCTATTCCGCCGCTGAAGGTGGGGCCGCTCGACCTGCGCGACGACACCACCTTCCTGATGACGGTCACGGTGATCTTCGCGGTGCTCGGCGTCGGCGTCATCGCTCTGCGCAACAGCGGTTACGGTCGTCGGCTCGCCGCGATGAAGGACAGTCCCGCCGCGTCGGCGATGCTCGGCCAGAGTCTCGTGCGGCTCAAGCTCGGCGTTTTCACACTCTCGGCCGGTATCGCGGGCCTCGGCGGCCTTTTCATGGCGAGTGCGATGGGATCGGTGTCCAACGAGAGCTTCTCGATCATGGTGAGTCTGTCGTTGCTGATGCTCACCGTGGTCGCGGGTATCGGTTACGTGTCGGGCGCATTGTTCGGCGGTCTGATGTCCGGCGTCGGTTTCGCGGTCATCATGACCTCGTTCTCGAACCTCGCGTCCGCACAGCCCGACCTTGCAGGCATGTGGACGTTCCTCGGGCACGTCGCGGCGGTGAGCCCGGCACTGATCGGCATCGGCGTGGCGGCCAACCCCAGTGGCAGCGTCCACCAGGTCGTCGAGGGCTACCGTCACCTCGCGAACGCGAAGCCTGTTCTGGTGGGTGGCGCCGCGGTGGTGCTGGTGTCGTACCTGCTCGCGCTCGTCGGAGTACTCGACAACTGGTGGTTCGCGTCGATCACGATTGCGACGGTGTTCATGCTGCCGGTGATGGGCCAGTGGCTGATGCCGGAGGCGGTGCTCGGCGAAGAAGAGGCCGCGCGACGTCGCCCGCTGATCCCGGAACGTATCGGGCTCGACGAGCCGTACAGCGCCGAGGCACGTGACGAGATCGATCGTGAACTCGGGATCTCGGATTACCTGTCGACCCCGCCTGTCCGGGCGGACAAGGAGCTGGTCACCAATGGCTGACACGCCGATCCTCGAAACACGCGGTATCACCGTCCGATTCGGTGGCCACGTCGCCGTGAAGGACGTGAGTATCGAAATCGGGCGCGGCACCGTGACCGGATTGATCGGACCGAACGGCGCCGGCAAGACCACGCTGTTCAACACCGTCACCGGCCTGCAGAAGCCGACCGCGGGCCGAGTGTTCGTCGACGGTCGCGATGTGACCACCCTGCCGCCGTACAAGCGGGCACGAATGGGGCTCGCGCGCACCTTCCAGCGTCTCGAACTGTTCGTGTCGCTGTCGGTGCGGGACAACCTGCGGGTGGCCGGCGACATCCACAATGCGAACTCGCGCGGGCGGATCGACGTAGAAGCGGAAGCCGATCGGCTGCTTCGACTTACGGGTCTGAGCGACATCGCGGATCAGGATGTGTCCGACATCCCCACCGGGCGGGCTCGTGTCGTCGAGGTGGCGCGGGCACTGATGACCGATCCGCAGATCCTGTTGCTCGACGAACCGGCATCCGGTCAGACGGAGCAGGAAACCGAGGAGTTCGCCGCGTTGCTCACCGGTCTGGCCGACGACGGGCTCGCGATCTGCTTGGTAGAACACGACATTCCGCTGGTGATGAAGATCTGCTCCACGATCCATGTGCTCGATTACGGCGCAGTGCTGGCAAGTGGGGTTCCCGACGAGATCAAGAACGATCCCGCGGTGATCAACGCCTACATCGGAACCGAGAAGGAGGCGATATGAGTCCCGAACCCTTGCTCGAACTGATCGGTGTACGTGCGGGATACGGTTCCATCGAGGTCCTGCACGGTGTGGACCTCGCCCTCGCACCGGGAGCGGTCGTCGCGCTGCTCGGACCCAACGGTGGCGGCAAGACGACGACGCTGAAGGTGTGCTCCGGCATCCACCCGGTGTCGTCCGGTGAGTTCCGGCTCGGCGGACATGTCGTGAACGGGGCATCGGCAGCCGAGTTGGCCCGCCTGGGGGTCTGCTCGATTCCGGAGGGGCGAGGGGTCTTCCCCAACCTGACGGTGCGAGAGAACCTGTGGATCGCCACCGGCACGGGTGTCACGCTCGCCGAACTCGAGGACGTGGCCTACGCACGGTTCCCCATTCTCGGTGAACGCCGGACTCAGCTGGCGGGATCGATGTCGGGCGGAGAACAGCAGATGCTTGCGTTGTCGCGGGCGCTCGGGACGAATCCCACGGTGTTGCTGCTCGACGAACTGTCCATGGGCCTGGCACCCCGGATCGTCTCGCAGATCTACGACATCGTGGGGGAGCTTGCGGCGGAAGGGGTCTCGATTCTCGTTGCGGAACAGTTCGCTCGGGCCGTCCTGCCCATCGCCACCAGCGCCGCGCTGATGCTGCAGGGACGCGTGGTGCGCGCGGGCGATCCGGCGGAGATCGAAGAAGAACTGTCTACCAGCTACCTAGGAGGATGACGATGACCACTGCGGTCGACGAACGACGTGAGCAATTCAAGCAGGATGTGGCTGCCCTGGGGCTGGGCACCACGAGCAACGGATCCGGCGGGAAGGGCCGGATTGCCGGCATGGTGCTGATGATCATCGGGGTGGCAGCCGCATTCGTCGTCTACATCGCGTCGCTGACGCTGTCGGACCTGCGAGACATCGCCTCGTATCAGCTGCTGAGCATGGGATTCATCGCGCTCACGCTGGTCGGCGCGGCTGTCTACGTGGCGTCGGTGGTTGCAAAGGTTCTGAGGTTGTGGCTCGTGCGTCAGCTCCTGGAGGGCAACGCGCAGACCGAGCGAATCGTCGAGGCCATGTCGCGCGACAAGATCTGACGCGGTGAGCCGGGCACACCCGGCGCCCGAAACGGCAGGCCCGGCCTCGGTTCGTCGAGGCCGGGCCTGCCGTGGGTTCGAGCGGAGGGTGTCAGGAACCCGCTGCCTCGAGGCCGGTGGTGATGTCGGCGAGGATGTCGTCGATGTTCTCGATGCCGACGGCCAGGCGGACCAGGCCGGGGGTGACGCCCGCTGCCAGCTGCTCTTCAGCGGTGAGCTGCGAGTGGGTGGTGGATGCCGGATGGATCACCAGCGAACGGACGTCGCCGATGTTGGCGACGTGGCTGTGCAAGGTCAGCGCGTTGACGAACTTCTTACCGGCGTCGATACCGCCCGCGAGTTCGAACACCACGATGGCGCCGGGCCCCTTCGGCGTGAGCTGCTCGGCCCGATCGTGCCAGGGCGAGGACTCCAGGCCCGCATATGCCACCGAGGTGACCTCGGGCCGGGCTTCGAGGAACTCGGCGACCTTCTGCGCGTTGGCGACGTGGCGTTCCATCCGCAGGCTCAGGGTTTCGATGCCCTGCGAGATGAGGAACGCGTTGAAGGGCGAGACCGCCGAGCCGAGGTCGCGCAGCAACTGCACGCGTGCCTTGAGGGCGTACGCGGGAGCGCCGAGATCGGCGAAGACCACACCGTGGTAGCTGGGATCGGGCGTGGTGAAACCGGGGTGCCGGCCCTGCGTCCAGTCGAAGGTGCCGCCGTCGACGATGACGCCGGCGATTGCCGTGCCGTGACCGCCGAGGTACTTGGTCGCCGAGTGCACGACGATGTCGGCGCCGTGCTCGAGGGGACGCAGCAGGTACGGGGTCGCGACCGTGTTGTCCACGATCAGAGGCAGGCCGTTGTCGTGGGCGACGCCCGAGATGCCGGAGATATCGAGGATGTGGTTCTTCGGGTTGGCGATGGTTTCGCCGTAGAACGCCCGCGTGGTGGGACGCACGGCGTCGCGCCACTGGTCGAGATCGTCAGGATCCTCGACGAACGAGACCTCGATCCCGAGCTTGGGCAACGTGTAGTGGAAGAGGTTGTAGGTGCCGCCGTACAGGTACGGGCTCGAGACGATGTGGTCACCGGAGCCGGCGAGGTTGAGAATCGCGAACGTCTCGGCAGCCTGCCCGGAGGACAGGAGCAGCGCGGCGACGCCACCTTCCAGCGAGGCGATGCGCTGCTCGACCGCGTCCTGGGTCGGGTTCATGATGCGCGTGTAGATGTTGCCCGGCTCGGCGAGACCGAAGAGCGCTGCCGCGTGATCGGTGTTGTCGAAGGTGTAGCTGGTGGTCTGGTAGATCGGCAGCGCGCGGGCCTTGGTGTCGCCCCCGGCAGGCTGACCGACGTGGATCTGTTTGGTCTCGAAGCTCCACGACGCGCTGGGATCGACTGCTTCGGGGGTGTTGTCACTCATGGGTCTACTGCTCCGGATTCGGTGAGGTGAACGGGTCGTCGTGACGCTGACCTTGCGGCTCCGCGCGCGACGCCGTCGAATGCGGTCCGCGGGGGCCGGGGTGGGTGCGGGCGGTCAGCCGGCCGGGCACCCGCACATACACAGGCGACAGGCATGACGGTGCGGTCGCTGTGCCGACCGCTCGTACGTCTTGCTCACGGCTTCGACAATAACGGCTGGCGACGATTCCGACCAGGCCCATAGGAAACCGGGGGCAGGTCAGGGGGTGTGGCCGGTGAACGCTACCTACAGCCTGTGTGTTGCCCTTTCGGAGCCGTGTGTGATCCTGCTAACGTGCTGGAACAGATTCTAGTTTCGTGGGGCGCGCAGGGTCGTGGCCAGTGCTTTTGGAGGTAAATTTGACCGCCGTCGACTTCTCGCTCGGGCATGCACCCACTCCCGCGAAGCGCGAACTACCACCTTCGATGATCGATCGGATGACGCTCATCCTCGAGAGTTTCGACAGCAGGGGAGCGCTCACGCTCGAAGAGGTCACCTGCCGTTCGGGGCTTCCCCGCTCGACGGTGCACCGCATCCTCGACCAGCTGGTCGGGCGCGGGTGGATCGACCACGCGTCGTTCGGATACTGCCTGGGAGCACGCGCGCTCGGACTCGGCGGTAGCGACACAGGGCATCGGCGTATCCGAGAGGCGGCAGCGCCGCATCTCCACGAACTCGCGCTGCAGACGGGCGCGGTCGTGCATCTGACCGTCCTCGACGGCAACGAGGTCCTCTACCTCGACAAGGTCGGGGGGCAATTCGCGTCGAGTGTCCCGTCGCGTGTCGGCGGACGTTTTCCCGCATATGCCACCGCATCCGGCAAAGCGATCCTCGCCTGGCTCGAGCCCGAGCGCGTCGACGCTCTCTACGGCAAGCGTCTGCCGCCGTGCACCGATCGCACCATCGGCGACAACGCGACGCTCCACCAGGAACTGAACCGCATCCGCAAGCGCCGGGGTGTCGCTTTCGAACGCGAGGAAGCCGCGTCCGGCATCGGATGTGTGGGCGTAGCGCTGCGCGGCGTCGACGGCCCTGTCGCGGCGCTGTCCCTGGCCGCAGACGCACGTTCGACCCGCCTCGAATGGGTGGCGCCGATCGTCGCCGACGCGGCCCGCAAGATCACCCGCACCCTCTTTCCGGATCACGACCGGGAAGAGACGCCCGGCACGGCACTGCCGGCGTCAGGCTCGCTCGACCGGGTCGTCGCCAAAGCTGCCGGAAGCCGGTAGGGCAGAGAACTCCGGGCGGAAGGGCGACTTCGCCGCGGAAGGCGGGCGGGCGACGTCAGCGTTCCGGGTGCAGCGCCATGTACCGCGCGGGCAGTTCTCCGCCGCCGTGCACGGCGAGGTCTGCTCCGTTCACGTACGACGCCAGCGGGCCGGCGAGAAACAGGCATGCACCCGCGATGTCGGAGGGCACGGCCATGCGCTGCATCGGCAGTGTCTTCGTCACGGCGGCACCGCCGTCTGCCCCGTACACCTCCGCTGCGGCTTCGGTCCGGATCAGGCCGGTGGTGATGTGGTTGACCCGCACTGCCGGAGCCCACTCGAGGGCGAGCGCCTTCGTCAGCGCGAGCAGTCCTGCCTTCGCGGCCGTGTACGCGGCGGTACCGGGCTGCGGGTCGTGTGCCGACACGCTCCCGATGTTGATGATCGACCCGCCGTCGTCCTGCCGGCACATGACGGCATTCGCCGCCTGGGCGACGTAGAACGGGGCGAGCAGGTTGAGTGCGACGATCTTGTCGAAGAAGCGTGTCGAGACGGTCGCGGCGTCAGAATCGGGCGACCCACCGGCGTTGTTCACGAGAACGTCGAGACGGCCGAATTTTTCGACGGCCGTCTCGACGAGAGACTTCGCCTGCCCGGCATCGCGGATGTCGGCAGCGGTGAACGCGGCGGAACGGGAATCCACTGTGGGCAGCGTGTCGGGCGCGGTGCGACCGCATACGAGTACGTCCGCGCCGGCGGCCAGGAAGGTCTCGGCGATGACGTACCCGATGCCCTTGGTGCCGCCGGTGACGAGGACCGCGCGACCGGTGAAATCGGCAGGATTGTCGAAGAACATGCCGCGGAGACTATGACGAAATGTGCGCCGGTGCCCCGACGTTCCCGCTCAGCAGGTGCCTACAGCAGGTGCACCTTCTTGTAGAGGATCTTCGACGGTCCGCCGATCAGGCCCACGTTGTCGAGGAAGGTCATGAGCTTGGCGCCGGACTTGCGCACCCGGTCGTGGTGGTGCGTGTTGTTCCGGGCTTCTTCGAGGGCGCGCTCGGTGTCGAGGCCCGCGTTGGCGTAGACGTCCGGGTGGATCATGCTCTTGACGACGAAAAACACGACGACCGCGGTGTTGATCCGTTCGATTGCGAGCCGCAAGCGGCTCGCACCGTTCAGTCGGCGTCCCACTTCTTCACGGGCGAACCGGATGTGGCGCGCCTCCTCGAGGACGTGGATCTTCGAGACCGCACGTGTGACGGGCTGGACGCGTTCGTCGCGCATGAAGTCGCGCTGCATCATGTCGAGGATTTCTTCTGCGGCCATGACCGCGGCGTACGCGTTGGCGCCCTTGAAGAAGTGGCCCCACAGGCGGCCGAGGTGGTGGATGTAGCGGGGCGGCCCGTAGCTGGGCATGTTCAGCCGTTCGCCGGCCCGGGCGAACATCACGGAGTGGCGGCACTCGTCGGCGATCTCGGTGAGCGCGAACTGGACGTGCCGGCTGTGCTTGTCGCGATCGTAGACGTCGCGCAGAAGCATCTGCATGAGCAGGATTTCGAACCACAGGCCGGTGCTGGACACACTCGCGGCTTCGTTCTTGGTGAGTTCGATGCGCTGTTCGTCGGTGAGTTCGTCCCACAGGGCGGTGCCGTAGAGCGTGCTCCACTCGGGGGTCATGCCGAACTTGTCGTCGGGGACGGGGGCCTCCCAGTCCACTTCGACGACGGGGTCGTACGACTTGCGGGCGGACGAAGCGAGCAGGCGACCGGCAGTTTCCTCACGATCGGAAAGCCGGATGCCGGGTACGAAACCCTTGCTGGATTCGCGGGTGAGCGATGCGGTCATGTCTCCACCTTTTAGTGTGACGACGGGTAACTGTTAAGTGAGGTTAGCGTGATCGCGCGCACAGCACAACGTCTGCGTCCGACTCCGTGTCGGACGCAGAGAGGAGCGCGAGGGACAGCTACGAGCGCGCGGGTGCCCAGAGTGCCGATGCGATCGCGCCGACCAGCAGAATCGCGGCCATCGCCCACAAGCCCTGCTGCATGCCTGCCAGGAACGCGTCCCGCGCGAACTCCGCGAGCACGTCGCCCTGGGGACCCGCCTGTTCGGCGACCTCGACTGCCGCGGCCAGCGAATCCTGCACTGCGCCTCGTGCCGGTTCGGGAATCGTCGGTGCGATCGGATCGATCCGGTGCCCGTACGCGGCCGCGAGCACACTGCCCGCGAGGGCGACGCCGATAGCAGCGCCCACTTCGCGGGTCGCGTCGTTGACGGCCGACGCGACACCCAGTTGGTCCTCCGGCGTGGTGGTGACGATCGCGTGGGTCGCGGGCGCGGTGCAGACGCCGATTCCGATACCGGCGATCGACATCGCGATGGCGACGTCGGCGTACGACGAGTCCGCGTCCAGCAGACTCATGACGATCATCGACACCCCGATCAGGGCGAGCCCGACGCTCATGAGGACACGGAGTCCGAACCACCGCAACAACATCGGCACCCCGACCGAGAGCACCATCACCACCAGGAAGATCGGGGTGAGGGCCACGGCCGACATCAGCGGCGAATACCCGAGCACGAGTTGCAGGTATTGCACGATGAGATAGAAGACGCCGAATCCGGCGAGATACTGCAGTGTGAGGCCGCCTGCTCCGACCGCGAACGCGCGCTGGGAGAACAGCCGTACGTCGAGCAGGGGTGCTGGTGAGCGCCGCTCGACGAGCACGAACGCCACTCCGGCGGCCACTCCCGTGACCAGCGCGCCGACGGTGAGTGCGTCGATCCATCCGCGCTGCGGGCCCTCCATCACGCCGAGGACGAACAGCCCGACCGCCGCCACGACGAGCACGGCTCCGACGATGTCGAACCGCGCCGGTTCCGCCGCGCGGGAGGACATGATCGTGGCGCCCGCGACGACGAGCACGGCCGAGATCACGGCGAACGCGGCGAAGATGAGCTTCCACGACCCGTATTCGAGAATGACGCCCGACCCGAGCATGCCGATGACCGCGCCGGATCCGGCGACCCCCGCCCAGATCCCGATGCCCCGGGAACGATGCTCCTCGGTGAACGCCGCGGTGATGAGGGACAGCGTCGCAGGCATGACGAGCGCCGCACCGACCCCGGCCACGGCGCGCGCCGCGATCACCCAGTTCGGATCGGACAGGAGCAGGGGAAGCGCCGACCCGATCCCGAAGACGACCAGGCCCGCCAGCATGACTCCGCGCCGGCCGAACCTGTCTCCGAGCGCGCCCGCCGGGAGCAGCAGTGCCGCAAGGGCGAGCGTGTATCCGTCGACGATCCACGTGAGCTGGGCCTGGGTCGCCCCGGTCTCGACCGCGATATCCGGTAGTGCCGTGTTGAGCGACGCCATCGCCGCGATGACGGCGGCGACCGCTGCGCACGCGACGGTGAGCAGCCATAACTGAGACCCCGTCATGCGGGTCTTCTGCACGGCGAGCGAAGCTGATTCGGACACGGGCGCCTTCCGGACGAACGTGGTGCCGGAGTAGGAAAAAGACTGTCGGCATCGTAGCCGAACCGGCGGTGCGGGACCGGTCACGACGCGGCGCCCCCGGCCGTGTCATAGCGCGGCAGTGTCAGGCCGCGGAGTCGGGAGGGGCCGTGGGGTTCTCCGTGCGCGCATCCGTGTCCCGCCCTCGGCGCAGCACGTACGCGCGCGAGTGACGGAAGTCCTTGACCCGCAGGTTCCGCACGACATGAAGCCGGAATTCGGGGTGGTCCTCGAGTTCCGCGGCGAGCTGCTGGTCGATCAGGATCGAACCGGGGCGAGCGGCACCGGTCAACCGTGCGGCGATGTTGACCACCGATCCGAACAGGTCGCCGAAACGGGCCAGTGCCGGGCCCGAGGCCAGACCGATCCGCAGGGCGGGTGTGTCTTCGAACGCGGCGAACGCTTGCTGCAGTTCGAGCGCGATCCGCGCGGCGTCGACCGCATCCTCGGCGGCGAACATCACCTCGTCGCCGACGGTCTTGATCACCCAGCCGGCGTGGCGGGTGATCACGCCGGACACCGCGGCCTCGAAGTGATCGAGCAACACGTTGAGTTCGTCGGCGTCGATACGCCGGGTCAACTGGGTGTAACCCACCATGTCGGCGAATCCGACGACGAGCGGACGGGTCTGTGCGTCCCCTTGGACGCGGACGGCGGTGCGGTTGGTCGTGGCGACCAGGTGCCGACGCCACATGTAACCCTGGAGGCTCTCGGCACGGTTCGCCACGCGGCGGAGGATGTCGTCGACGAACTCGCGGATCTCCTCGTCTTCCGGGGGTGCCGATGCCGTGCCGTACGCGGTGGAGAGCTGGGAGACGACGTGGCTGCTCAAGAGGGCGAACTGCCATTCGCTCAGCCGCGACATCGACTGTCCCAGCGAACGCGCCGCGGATATCTCGGCGGAGGGGTCGATGGCGCCGCTGCCGAGGATCGCTGCGAGATTGCGCAGGGCGCCGAGATCCCCGTCGGTGAACATGACCGCGCCCGGGTCGGGGTCGACCGTGAATCCCAGGGCCTGCCACAACTGGCGGACACGGGTCGGCTCCAGCCCGGCGAGGTCCGCGACCTCGCGCAAGGTGTAGCGGCGAACGCCGAGCAGGGTGCGTTCGAGCTCGGCGCGGATCGTCGCAAGCACCTCGGGGGTGGCCTGCGACCGTTCATCGGGCGGGGTCACGAGACCATCCTTACCTGTACTTCGGTTGGCGAGGCTGTAGATTCCGCCACCGGCGCTCGGTGTCGTGTCGTACACATGTGCGACAGTGGGCGTCGAAAAAGCGCCGGACAATCCAGCGAGCCGAGAAAGGACATGGCATGCCGCCCCGCACACGCGCGGACCATCTGACGGAGGAGCAACTCGGCGAGCTGAGTAATGCACTCGCGGAGGGTCGTCGCGCGACTGTATATCTCATCGACGGCATTCCGAGCCTCGGCATCGAACCCGGCGCGTCGGCGCGGGTGGTGTCCGTTTCCGGCACCACCGTCATGGTGCGGCCGAAAGGGGTCGACGACGAGTTGCCCTTCGAGTCCGACGAACTGCGCCTGACCCGGCAACCCGCCGGGGCGCCGGCGAAGAAGACAGCGGCCACGAAGTCCGCTCCCGCGAAGGCGGCGGCGTCGACGTCCCCGGCTGTGACCCCTTCTGCCGGGAGGCTTGCTGCCACCAAGCCTGCTGCCCCCCAGCCTGTTGCCGCCGGTCCCGCTGCCGCCAAGCCCGCGTCGAGGCCTGCTCCTCCGGTGCGTGGTGCCCAGACCAAGAGCGTCGAGGAGACGAAACCCGTGAACGACACGACCCCCGGTTCCGCCGCACCCGCGTCGCCCGCCAAGCCGAAAGCCCCGGCGCGCAAGGGTAAGAAGGCGCCCACGATCAGCATCACCATCACCATCGACCCCGAGAGCGAATGGACCGTCGGAATCGCGCACGGCACACGGAAGGTCGGCAAGCCGGCAGCCGTGGCGCCCGACGCCGTCGAACGGGCCGTCAAAGAACTCGGTGATCCCGGTGCCGTCGAGGCGGTCCAGTCCGTGATCGACGCGGCCCGCAGCGCAGCCGAGGAACGTGTTGCGCAGCTCAGCCGCGAACTCGAGGAAGCCCGAAAAGCTCTCGAAAGTCTCGGCGCAACCCCGAAAACAGGCATCGACCTCTAGTACCCTCACAACGAAGGTCGCCCGCCGCGCGAGAGGGACACGATGTTCAAAAGGTTCGCTCTACTGGCCGCCGCAGTGATGGCGTTGGCGGGCGGTGGGATGGGGATAGCCACCGCAGCACCTCCTGTCACCCTCGGCGGTGGTTCGGGGATCACTCTCGGTGATGGTGGCCAGGACATGTACGACTGCACCCTCACCACCATCGGAAACGACGCCTCGGGTCGTCTCGTCGGCCTGACCGCGGCGCATTGCGGTCTCCCCGGCATGACCGTGAAGGCCGAGTACGACACCGCGGCCGGTCCCGTCGGGCGGGTCGTCTCCGCGAACACCGTGCTCGACTACGCGGTCATCGAGTTCGATCGCGGCAAGGTCGTGCCCGTCAACCGGGTGGGAAACACGTCCATCACCGGAGTAGGGGCTCCCGCCGGTTTCCCCGATATCGCGTGCAAAGAAGGCCGTACGACGGGCAACACGTGCGGTGTCGTGTGGGGCGACGTCTTCGGTTCGCAGGAAACCTGGACCCAGGTGTGCGTGATCGAGGGCGACTCGGGTGCGCCACTGGTCGTCGGCACGACGCTCGTCGCGATGGTGAACGCCTACCTGTTCGCGCCGTGTGCCGGCCCGCAGGTCGGAACGAACATCGACGTGATCTTCGGCGACATCGACGCCCGCGGCGGCGCGGGAGCAGGGTTCCGGCCGATCTAGCCGGAACGCCCACTCCCGCAAGACCGGCCGGTGGTCACCCGCACACCGCGCCGTGCGACGCCGAGCCGACGAGCTTGGTGTATTTGGCGAGCACACCACGTGTGTACCGCGGCGGCAACGGTTCCCACCCTTGCTGCCGCGCCGCCATCTCCTCGTCGCTCACCAGCACGTCGAGGACGCCGTTGGCCACGTCGAGCCGGATCCGGTCGCCGTCACGGACGAAGGCGATGGGTCCGCCGTCGACTGCTTCGGGTGCGACATGCCCGACGCACAGGCCGGTCGTGCCACCGGAGAAGCGCCCATCGGTGAGCAACAGGACATCCTTTCCGAGACCCGCGCCCTTGATGGCGCCGGTGATCGCGAGCATCTCCCGCATCCCGGGCCCACCCTTCGGCCCTTCGTACCGGATCACGACGACGTCTCCCGCCGTGATGGTGCCGTCCTCGAGCGCGTCCATCGCCGAGCGTTCCCGCTCGAAGACTCGCGCGGTGCCCTCGAACACCGACTCGTCGAATCCCGCCGACTTCACGACCGCGCCGCCGGGAGCGAGGGTGCCGCGCAGGATGGTGATCCCACCGGTGGGATGAATCGGGTTGCTCAGAGCGCGCAGCACCTTGCCGTCGGGATCGGGCGGGGCGATGCCGGCGAGATTCTCCGACAGCGTGCGGCCGGTGACGGTGAGACAGTCGCCGTGGAGCAGTCCGGCGTCGAGCAACGCCTTCATGATCACCGGTACGCCGCCGATGTGGTCGACATCTTTCATGACGTGGGTGCCGAACGGTTTGACGTCGGCGAGGTGCGGCACCCGTGCGCCGACGCGCACGAAGTCGTCGAGGGTGAGTTCCACCTGCGCCTCGTGTGCGATGGCAAGCAGATGCAGGACCGCGTTGGTGGATCCACCGAACGCCATGACCACGGCAATCGCGTTCTCGAACGCTTCCTTCGTCAGGATGTCGGACGCGGTGATCCCGCGGCGCAGCATCTCCACGACCGCTTGGCCGCTGCGCCGCGCGAATCCGTCGCGCCTGCGGTCGGTGGCGGGTGGTGACGCGCTGCCGGGCAGCGACATGCCGAGGGCTTCGGCGGCACTGGCCATCGTGTTCGCGGTGTACATGCCTCCGCATGCGCCTTCTCCCGGGCAGATGGCCCGCTCGATGGCACCGAGGTCGGCTTCCGACATCAGGCCCCGCGCGCATGCGCCGACGGCTTCGAACGCATCGATGATCGTGACGTCGCGTTCGGTGCCGTCGGACAGTTTTGCGACACCCGGCAGGATCGATCCGGCATACAGGAACACCGACGCGAGGTCGAGGCGGGCGGCGGCCATGAGCATGCCCGGCAGCGACTTGTCACACCCTGCGAGCAGTACCGATCCGTCGAGTCGCTCGGCCTGCATCACCGTCTCCACGCTGTCGGCGATCACTTCCCGCGACACGAGCGAGAAGTGCATCCCCTCGTGCCCCATCGAGATGCCGTCGGACACGGAGATGGTGCCGAACTCGAGCGGGTATCCCCCGGCCGCGTGCACACCCTCCTTGACGGCCTGCGCCAACCGATCGAGCGACAGATTGCACGGGGTGATCTCGTTCCACGACGACGCGACGCCGATCTGGGGTTTTTCCCAGTCGTCGTCGCCCATGCCCACCGCGCGGAGCATGCCGCGGGAGGCGGTCTTCTCGATTCCGTCGGTGACGTCGCGGCTTCGGGGTTTGAGGTCGGGCAGATGCTGCTCGGGCCGATCGGTCATGAGGCTCCGTGCCGGCGGGGGTCGCGCCCGGTGAGGGCGAGCAGGCGGTCCTGCACAGACGCATCGTCGCCGACGGGAACGGGATCGGCGAAGAGCCCGCTGCCCGCAAGCATGTCGCTCTGCGGCTCGAGGTCCTTCCAGACGGCGTCCACGAGAGCCGGATCGAGTTGCTCGTCCGATCCGGTGGCACGGGCGAGGTCCCACGCGTGCACGGTGATGTCGCCGACCTGCTGCCGCAGATAGTCGATGCACGGCACGGCGCCGTAGGACAGTTGGACTTCCTGGTCGGCCGGCGTCGCGGCCCACGCCTCGGTTGCCTGCTCGGAGAATGTGGACCAGTCGGCGGCAAGGTCGTCGCCGAGGGGTTCGAGAGCGGACTCGGCCTCTTCGAGTGTGCGTCCCGACAGCAACGGCGCCACCCAGCGTTGTTCGTCGACGACGTGCCGGACCAGAGTTGTGATGTCCCATTCGGTGTCGGGGGTGGGGGCGTGCCAGTCGGTGATCTGCGCGACGCGGCTGTCGAACTCGCGCCGAGCGGTGCGTTGTAGTGAAACCCAGTCGTTCGCCATGGTTCCCACCCTAGACACGGGCGGGCTGTGATCACGGCGATTTCAATCCGTGCGTCCGCGCTCGGCGTGCGTCAGGATCGACCGGGAGTCCGCCGTTCGCGGTGCCCGTCGCCGATCCGAGGAGAAATGCATGTCCGTCCCCATCGTCGAGCTCGCCCCCGGGCTGAACGTCAGTGCTCAGGGCTACGGCGCGATGTCGGTTTCCCCCGCATACGGACCGATCGATCCCGACGAGGCCCTCGCCACGCTGCACCATGCGGTGGACCTGGGAGTGACCTTCGTCGACACGGCGAACGTGTACGGCAACGGCACCAGTGAAACCGTGGTCGGGAAGCTGCTTCAATCTCGCCGCGACGAGGTGCAGATCGCGACGAAGTTCGGTCTGGTCGGCGCCATCGGCTCTGCCGGGACCGGCAACCGCCGCATCGACGGCCGTCCCGAATACGCGAAGCAGGCAATCGACGAATCACTCGCTCGACTCGGGGTGGACAGCGTGGATCTGTACTACCTGCACCGTGTCGATCCGGAGGTGCCCATCGAGGAGACCGTCGGTGCGCTCGCCGAACTCGTGCGGGCCGGCAAGGTCCGTCACATCGGATTGTCCGAGGCAACCGGCGACGAGATCCGTCGCGCACACGCCGTCCACCCGATCGCAGCGGTGCAGTCCGAATGGAGCATCGTGTCGCGAGATGTCGAACGACACGTGGTGCCGACGGCCGCCGAACTGGGCATCGGGTTCGTGCCGTACTCACCCGTGAGCAGGGGCCTGCTCACCGATTCGTTCGACCCGGAGCAGCTCGGGGAGGGAGATCTGCGGCGCAGATTCCCGCGATTCGCGTCCGGTGCCCTCCCAGGCAACCTCACTGTGCGAGACGAGGTCCGGACGGTCGCCGACGAAGCCGGAGTGACGGTCGCGCAGGTCGCGCTGGCGTGGCTGGACGCGAAAGGCCGCGAGTTCGGTCTCCCGTCGGTGTCGATTCCCGGCACCCGGTACGCCGCGCGGGTCGCCGAGAACGTGGGCGCGCTCGACGTGACGCTGACACCGGACCAGATCGCGCGACTCGATCTGCTCGCCGACAAGGTCGCCGGACCGCGGTCCGCAGACCCACAGTGGGTGTCGCTCGGTCGCGAGTAGTCGGCGTCGCTCTCGAGCGTGGGAGTAACGTTCGTCCATCATGAGGGCGTGGCTGGTCTGGAGTGTCGGTGTTTTCGCCTACATCGTGGCGGTTCTGCACCGGACGGCGTTCGGCGTTTCCGGGCTCGCCGCGACCGAGCGTTTCGAGATCTCCCCGGCGGTGCTCTCGGGGTTCGTCGTCCTTCAGCTCGTCGTGTACGCGGGCATGCAGATCCCGGCCGGGGTGCTCCTCGACCGATTCGGTTCGCGCTGGGTCATCGCGATCGGTGCGGCGGTCATGGCGGTGGCTCAGTTGGTGCTCGCCACCACGGAGTCGTTGCCGATCGCCTATCTCGCCCGGGTGTTCGTCGGCGCGGGTGATGCGCTGACGTTCATCTCGGTTCTCCGGCTGGTGCCGGTATGGTTCGCGCCGCGACGGGTACCCCTCGTCTCGCAGCTCACCGGGATCCTCGGTCAGATCGGGCAGGTGCTGTCCGCGGTTCCGTTCGTGCTGGTGCTGACCGGTGTGGGATGGACGGCGGCGTACGGCAGCGCGGCGTCGATCGGTGTGTTCGCCTGCATCCTGGTCATCGCCACGGTGCGTGACGCGCCGTACGGAGACGCGCCGGCCACGCGGCCGATGGGCCTTCGCGAGTTGGTCGCACAGATCGGTGTGGTGTGGCGCCGCCCGGGCACCAAACTGGGCTTCTTCACCCACATGGGCACCCAGTTCTCGGTGACGACCTTCGCGTTGATGTGGGGTGTTCCCTATCTGGTCTCCGCGCAGGGGCTGTCGGCGGCTACTGCCGGCACGATGCTGACGGTCTCGGTGGTCACCGCGATCGCGGCGGGCCCCGTCCTCGGCATCCTGTCCGGCCGCTTTCCTCTCCGCCGCTCCTGGATGGTGCTGGCGATCATGCTGGCGAACGCGACGATCTGGACCGTGGTGCTGGCGCTGCCCGGTCCGGCGCCGATCGCGTTGCTCGTGCTTCTCATCGTCGTCATCTCCGTAGGCGGCCCCGGCTCGATGATCGGGTTCGACTACGCCCGCACGTTCAATCCCGGCACCGCGCTGGGGACCGCGAACGGCATCGTCAACATCGGAGGGTTCCTCGCCACTCTGCTGGTCGTGCAGACGATGGGTCTCGTCCTCGAACGGCTCGGTGGGTACACCTTCGACGCGTTCCGTGTCGCGTGGCTTGCGCAGTATCCCGTCTGGGTGGTCGCGATCGTCGGTGTTCTCGTCACGCGCGGCCGTGCCCGCCGCGAGGCGGGTGTGCATCCGCGCAGCTCATGGCAGGTTCTGCGGCAGCGAACCGCGGCGCGTCGCGGAGAACTGGCAGACTCGGAGGAGAACACCCCGAGGAGGACGAGCAGTGACAGCGACGGTGGACGGCCCTGACCCGGCCGCCCCGATTCCGGAACATCCCACGGACGGCCAGAGTGCGACGTCGCTCTCGCCGCGCGAACTCGCCAGGTTCCTGATGGTGTACAAGTTCGGCATCGACGAGATGATGACCAAGATCAACATCTTGCGGGACGAATTCACCTACGCCCACGACTACAACCCGATCGAGCACGTCAAGTCGCGCCTCAAGACCCCCGAGTCGATTCTCGCGAAGGCCGCCCGCAAGGGCATCGACCCCACGCTGGACGGCATCCGAGCCAACCTCCGCGACATCGCGGGTATCCGCATCTCGTGCAGTTTCACGTCCGACGTGTACCGGATCTCGGACATGATCACCCGGCAGCGCGACGTACGGGTCGTCGAGGTGGTGGACTACATCGCGCACCCGAAGCCGAACGGGTACAGCAGCCTGCACGTGATCGTCGAGGTCCCGGTGTTCATGTCGGACCGGGTGGAGTCCGTCTACGTGGAACTCCAGATCCGCACGGTCGCGATGGACTTCTGGGCCAGCCTCGAGCACAAGATCTATTACAAGCACGATCGTGCCGTGCCGAGCGATCTGCGCGAAGAACTACGGCTCGCCGCCGAAACGGCCCGTGCACTCGATGTGCGGATGGAAGCGCTGCACGAGCGGGTACACGGCCGCTTCGGCACCTGACGCGATTGCGTCTTCCTCGAACGGCTCGGCGGGTGCGCCTTCTCGTCTTGGCAAGTAGGAGAACGTAATTCGCCGCATCGCGGTGAGGCTCGTGGCTCAGGTTTCACAATCGGCACATGGGGGCTGCACACGTGCCCGTCCGCTCGGGGTCCGCTGATCGATCAGGAATCGAGAAGCCGCCGCCCACGGTGAGGACCTAATCTGGGAAACGCCGCACGTGACCGACACCGGGGAGGGACGCCATGACCACGAAAGCGACTGCGGACGACAGCTTTTCTGCGCAAGAGCGTGCTGCCATGAAGGAACGTGCAGCAGAAATCAGGGCCGAGAACAAGCGCGCCAAGAGCGCCGAGAAGGCCGCTGCGGACGAGGCGGACGTGCTGGAGAAGATCGCCCGGATGCCGGACGGCGACCGTGAGATGGCGGAACGCGTCCACGCGATCGTCACAACCGTCGCTCCGGAGCTGGCCCCGAAGCTCTACTACGGACAGCCCGGGTACGCCCGCGGCGGCAAAGTGCTCTGCTTCTTCCGTAGCGGACAGATGGACAAGGAGCGCTACTCGACGTTCGGGTTCAGCGTTCAGGCCGAACTGGACTCCGACGACGGATTCTGGCCCACCGCGTACGCGCTACAGGAGCCGTCCGAGGACGCATGGGAACGCCTCGGCGAACTCGTCCGCCGGGCTGTCGGCGCATCCGGCAGCGACTGACTCTCGGGTCACCGGCTCTCGGGCGACCGGCGCGGTTCAGTCCTTTTCGGAATCGTCGGACGTAGCGTCCTTTCCGTCGCCGCCCGCAGTCACGGTGGCTTCCTCCGTCACCTCGCCGTTCCCGCCGACCGTCTCGATGACGAGGGCGTTCTCTCCAGCGTCGACGCGCACCGTGTCTCCGCTGGACAGCGTGCCCGCAAGCAGCAGATTCGAGAGTTTGTTGTCGAGTTCCTTCTGAATCGTGCGACGCAACGGACGCGCTCCGAACTCCGGCGCGAACCCCGTGTCGACCAGCCAGTCCACCGCGCTGTCGGTGATCTCGAACTCGACGTTCTGTGCCCGCAGCAACCGTTTGGTTCCGCCGAGCATCAATCCGACGATCTGGTGCAGTTGTTCCTTCGCGAGTCGATGGAACACCACGGTCTCGTCGATCCGGTTGAGGAACTCCGGCCGGAAATGCGCGTGCAGGCGTTCCATCAACCGCGGTGTGAGGGACTCGATGTCGTCACCGGAGTGGGCCAGGATCATGTCCGACCCGATATTGCTCGTGAGGATGACGATCGTGTTCTTGAAATCCACCGTGCGGCCCTGCGCATCGGTGACGCGTCCGTCGTCGAGCAGTTGCAGCAGCACGTTGAACACGTCCGGGTGCGCCTTTTCGATCTCGTCGAACAGGATCACCGAATACGGCTGACGACGAACCTTGTCGGTCAACTGCCCGGCCTCTTCGTACCCGACGTAACCGGGAGGAGCACCCACCAGTCGCGACACCGTGTGCTTCTCCTGGAACTCGCTCATGTCGAATCGGATCATCCGGTCTTCGTCACCGAACACCGCTTCTGCCAGTGCTTTTGCCAGTTCTGTCTTGCCGACACCGGTGGGCCCGAGGAACAGGAACGACCCGATCGGCCGATTCGGGTCGGCGAGTCCGGCACGTGCCCGGCGAACACCTTCGGCAACTGCGGTGACCGCTTGCTCCTGGCCGATCACCCGCGCGTGGAGCACGTCCTCGAGGTCCAGGAGCCGCTGCCGTTCCTCCGCCGTCAACTCGGACACGGGAATACCGGTCTGCCGGGAGATCACCTCGGCGATGTCGAGCACTTCGACCTGCGGGGTGGACTCGGTTTCTCCGACTCCGGTGCGCTCTTCCAGCGCGGTGATCGCCTTCTTCAGTTCCCCCGCCTTCGCATAGTCTTCGGCAGCGACGGCGGAGTCCTTCTCGCGTTCGAGGCGTGCCAGTTCCTCCTCGTGGGAACGGGTGTCCGCGTCGGGAGTCTTCGTACGCAAGCGGACTCGCGCGCCGGCCTGGTCGATCAGGTCGATGGCCTTGTCCGGCATGAACCGGTCGGTGATGTACCGGTCGGACAGTTCGGCCGCGGCGATCAGCGCCTCATCGGTGTAGTGGACCTGGTGGTGCTCCTCGTAGACGTCGGCGAGTCCGCGCAGGATTTCGATGGTGTCGTCGACCGACGGTTCGACCACCATGACCGGCTGGAACCTGCGTTCGAGCGCAGCATCCTTCTCGATGTACCGGCGGTACTCGTCGATCGTGGTCGCGCCCACCGCGTGCAGTTCCCCGCGCGCGAGGGCGGGCTTGAGCAGGTTCCCGGCGTCCATCGATCCCTCACCGCCGCTGCCTGCGCCGACGATGGTGTGCAACTCGTCGATGAACAGCACCAATTCGTCGGAGTGGTCGCGCACCTCGTCGAGAATCTTCGTCAGTCGTTCCTCGAATTCGCCGCGGTATTTACTGCCCGCGACCAGCGACCCCACGTCGAGCGCGACGACTCGCCGGTCGGCGAGTGTGGAGGGCACATCTCCGTTGACGATGCGCTGGGCCAGGCCCTCGACGATCGCGGTTTTGCCCACGCCGGGATCCCCGATGAGCACGGGATTGTTCTTCCTGCGACGGGAGAGGATCTCCACTGTCTGCGCGATTTCGTCGGCGCGGCCCACCACCGGGTCCACATTTCCGGCGCGCGCTTCCGCGGTGAGGTCCCGTCCGTACTGGTCGAGCGTGGGCGTCGTGCTGGATGAGGCGTCGCGACGGCCACCGGTGTCGAGTTTCGCGCCGGCGAGCGCATGTGCGGCAGCGTTCTCGCTGTTCTCCGCGATCCCGTACAGGATGTGTTCGGGCCCGATGTAGCTTGTGCCCGATTGTCCTGCCTGCTGCTGGGCGACACGGAATACGCGCTTCGCCGCCGGACTCAGCACCGGCGGCTCGCCTTCGCCCTCACTCTCACTCTTGCCCGCGAGCGAACGCATCTGCTCGGCCACGGCGTCGGGATCGAGTCCCAGGCTGCTGATCACGCCGCGGGTCGGGTCGTTGAGGGTGGCGGCATACAGCAGGTGTTCGGGAGTCAGTTCCGAATTACCCCATTCTGATGCGGCATTTCGGGCATCCGCGACAAGTCTCTTGGCATCGTCGTTGAGCAGTCGGCTCAAATCGACGCGCTGGACCGGTGGTTGGCGCATTCCACCGGGACCGAAGAATCGGTCGAAGATGTCTTCGAACGGATCACGCGAAATCCAGCTGTCGGTCATCGTCACTCCACGGTGTTCGGACCTCAGTTTCCGACACTCACCAGCGTTGTAGCGTATTCGGATCGAGGGATTCGCCCAGATGACCCGGTGTTCGATGGTTGTCGGCCGATAGGTCGATCGTAGTGGCGACGGCGAGATTTGTACGTCGCTCCGGCACTTCTTGCCCCGCGCAGCGGGGACCACCGCTCGCGGACGTGAGCGGGTGCGTGCGGCCGGCCGAACGGTGACGACGCGTCGGCGGAATCGCAAGACGCGCAAGGTCGCCCATTATGGGCAGGACGAAGGCGCCCCCTCGGTCCGGGATGGATCGAGGGGGCGCCTTCGACGGAGGGCTTTTACCCGTCGGTGCTTGTGTGTAGCGAGTGCCTACTTGTAGCTGTAGAAGCCTTCGCCGGTCTTACGGCCGAGACGGCCGGCGTCGACCATGCGACGCAGCAGTGCCGGGGGAGCGTAAT
>JADGMW010000170.1_pt1 | contig 44721 bp, 39 predicted proteins | sample 8641801 | NCBI WGS metagenome assembly JADGMW01 (sample SAMN16272018, study PRJNA661076) | feces metagenome | isolation source: fecal sample from diarrhoea affected cattle A | host: Bos taurus | place: South Africa: Lokaleng Village, Mahikeng | collected 2019-09
GGACACCGCCCTTTCACGGCGGTAACAGGGGTTCGAGTCCCCTAGGGGACGCCATTTTCTTGCCCACGCCTTTTGTGGGATTTAAGGGTCACCCTTGTGGTGGCCCTTTTGTTTTGCCTGTCTTTTTATCCCTGGCATATCGCTCACTGAATCAGCGTCACAGAACGGCTTGATTGGTTGATGCCACGTGGCCCCGCAACGCTGTTGTGGGGCCACGTGGGCTGCTCAGCGTGACTCGACGAAAGTGCGGATACGCTCGGCGGCTTCCACGCATTCTGCCAGTGGTGCGACCAAGGCCATGCGTATCCGGTTACTGCCAGGGTTTACATCATCCACTTCACGCGACAGGTAGGTGCCGGGTATCACCGTGACATGCTGCTGAGCGAACAGGTCGCGGGTGAAGGCTTGCTCGTTCATGGGGGTGCCTGCCCACAGATAGAAGCCGCCGTCCGGCCGACGCACATCCAGTGCGGGGGCGAGAATCTCCAGCACCGCATCGAATTTTTCCCGATACAGGCTGCGATTGGCACGTACATGTACTTCATCGTTCCAGGCGGCGACACTGGCGTGCTGTGTCTGTACCGGCAGGGCGCAGCCGTGGTAGGTGCGATACAGCAAGAAGGCTTTGAGGATCTCGGCATCACCGGCCACGAAACCGGAGCGCAATCCCGGCAGATTGGAGCGCTTGGATAGGCTGTGAAACACCACGCAGCGCTTGAAATCGTGACGACCCAGTTCAGCGCAGGCGGTCAGCAGCCCGGCGGGCGGGTTTTGCTCGTCGAAATACAGCTCGCTGTAGCATTCGTCGGCGGCGATGACGAAGTCGTGCTCATCGGCCAGATGAATCAGTTTGTTCAAAGTGTCCAATGGCAGCAGGGCGCCGGTCGGATTGCCGGGCGAGCAGAGAAACAGGATCTGAGTGCGTTGCCAGGTGTCAGGGGTCACTGCGTCGAAATCAGGGATGAAGTTGTTCTGCGCCAGACAGGGCAGGTAATGCGGCGTGGCGCCGGCGAGCAGGGCGGCGCCTTCATAGATTTGATAAAACGGGTTTGGGCTCATAACCAGGCCGCCGCGCTCACGGTCGAAAACCGCCTGCACGAAAGAAAACAACGCCTCGCGGGTGCCGCTGACCGGGAGCACGTGTCGAGCGGGATCAAGCCAGCCGGAAGGCACCCGGAAGCGACCTGCACACCATCCGGTAATGGCTTCGCGCAAGGCGGCAATGCCCAGTGTCGTCGGGTAGCTCGACAGGTGCGCAAGGTTGGCGCTCAGCGTTTCGGCAACGAAGCTCGGCGAGCTGTGCTTGGGTTCACCGATGGACAGGGCGATGTGCGTCTTGTCAGCGGGCGGCTGCACGTCGGACAGCAGTCTGCGGAGCTTCTCGAAGGGGTAGGGTTGCAGCAGGTTCAGGGATGGATTCATGGGTTTTCCGGGGCTCGGGCCCCCGGGCTCCGCCTGCGAGCTGCGGCAGGCAGGTGGCGTCCGAAGGCGGCGGTGGGTAGATCAGATGCTGATGCGGTTGAGATCGAGGTTTGGCGCACCGTCCACGGTCAGTTGATCGACGATGGCCTGTTGCAGCCGCGCACAGAATTCCGGATCGGACAGGGGTTGGTGATTGGCGTCGGTGACAAAGAAGACGTCCTCGACCCGCTCACCTAGCGTGGTGATCTTGGCGTTTTGCAGCGACAGGTCGAAATCGAGGAAGATTTTGCCAATGCGCGCCAACAGACCGGGGCGGTCAGGGGCGATCAATTCGAGGACAGTAACCGGGCGCTGGGCATCATTGTGGATGGTGACTTGCGGGGCAAAGGCGAAATGCTTCTGTTGGCGGCTGATACGGCGCTGGATGATTGCCGGATAGTCATCGGGACTCTTCAGGGCTTCGATCAGGCCGCTGCGGATCCGCTCGACGCGCTCGGGCTTGTCGAGCAGGCGTTCGCCATCACCGTCCAGGACAATGTAGGTGTCCAGTGTAAATTGGCTGCTTGAGGTAATGATGCGGGCGTCGTGAATGCTCAGGTTGAGCTGGGCCATGGCTGCCACGGTGACGGCAAAGAAATCATGCTGATCGGGGGCGTAGATGAAGATCTGCGTGGCGCCTTCGACTCCGCGCTGGGCAGTCTCGCGCATGAGTACCAGTGGATCGCTGCCGTTGGGGTGCTGAATGATTGCCTCGGTGTGCCAGGCAATGTCGCTGGCAGTGTGGCGCAGGAAGTAATCGTCGCCCAGCTGGGCCCATAGCTGTTCGGCGGCATCCGGGTCAATCCCGCGTTGCGCCAGAAGGTCGAGTGCGGCGCTTTGGGTTGCGCAAATTAGCTCCTCGCGATCCAAAGGGTTTTCCAGGCCGCGGTTCAGTGCGCGCTTGGTTTCCTCGTACAGCTGGCGCAGAAGGCTGGCACGCCAGGAGTTCCACAGTGACGGGTTGGTGGCATTTATATCGGCCACGGTCAGCACGTAGAGATAGTCCAGGCGGGTACGGTCGCCAACCAGTTGGGCGAAATCGTTGATCACCTGGGGGTCGGACAAGTCTTTGCGCTGCGCGGTGCTGGACATGGCCAGGTGGTTGCGCACCAGCCAGACGATCAGACGGCTGTCCCAGGGCGGTAGCTGATGGCGGGCGCAAAAGGCTTGCGCGTCGGCGGCGCCGACTTCCGAGTGATCGCCGCCACGGCCCTTGCCGATGTCGTGATACAACCCGGCGATATAGATCAGTTCGGGTTTGGGCAGCTGATCGATCAGCAGGCTGGCCAGGGGGAACTTGTCGGCAAGCTCTGGCCATTTGAATTTGCGCAGGTGCTTGATCAGGTTGAGGGTGTGGGCGTCGACCGTATAGATGTGGAACAGGTCGTGCTGCATCTGGCCCACAACCAGGCCGAACTCCGGCAGGTAGCGGCCAAGAATGCCGTAGCGGTTCATGCGTCGCAGATTGCGGTGGATGCCCTGGCTGGATTTGAACAGCTCAATGAACAGGCTGGTGTTGCGAATGTCCTGGCGGAACTCATCATCAATCAGGTAGCGATGATCGCGCAGTTGGCGAATGGTATCGGCCCGCACGCCCTTGATTTCCGAGTGCTGGGCAAGCAGTACGAAGATTTCCAGTAGGGCGAACGGCGTACGCTTGAAAACTTGATCATGGGTTACTTCCAGATAGCCGTCGCGTACCTGGAAGCGGTTATTCAACTGGTAGGGTGGCGCGCTGTCGGGATGACTGAGGATGACCTCTTCAAAATGCTGTTTGATCAGGTCGTTGAGTTCGGCAACGCCCATCACGATGCGGTAGTACTTCTGCATGAAGCGTTCGACCCCCAGCTTGGTATCATCGTCGATGAAACCCAGCAGGCCGGCGATCTTGCGTTGATGGTCGAACAGTAGGCGGTCTTCGGCGCGGCCGGCGAGCATGTGCAGGGCGTAACGCACCTTCCAGAGGAATTCCTGGGCATGTGCGAGCATGTTGTATTCGCTTTCCAACAAAAAACCCTGGCTGAGCATGGCGTGCAGGTTCAGCGTCCCGAACTGCCGGCGGGCGATCCACAGGATGGTCTGGATGTCACGCAACCCGCCCGGCGAGCCTTTGACGTTGGGTTCCAGGTTGTATTCGGTGTCGTTGTATTTCGCGTGGCGCTTACGCAGTTCCTGGCGCTTGGCCACGAAGAATTCTTCGCTCGGCCACATCTGTTGTGGGCTGATGAGGGTCTGCATGTGCAGGCGCAGGTGCTCAGGGCCGGCGATGGTGCGACTTTCCATCAGGTTGGTGATCACAGTCAGGTCTGCGCGCGCCTCGATGCCACACTCATCCAGTGAGCGAGCGCTGTGGCCAACTTCTAGGCCAATGTCCCAGAGCAGGGTAAGGAAACCCTCGATGGATTCGCGAAACAGTTCGTGATCGTTGTCGGCCAGCAGGATCAGCAGGTCGATATCCGAATAGGGATGCAGTTCGCCACGACCGTAGCCGCCGACCGCCACGAGGGCGATGTCGGCATTCTGGCTCCAGGGGAAGCGGTTCCATGCGCGACGCAGGATCTGGTCGACGAACCAGGCGCGGTCCTCGACCAGGCGGCGAATATCGCGGCCTTCGGTGAAGCGCTTGTCGAGCACGGTGCGAGCGCGGCCAATGGCCTTCTTGAAGGCTGAGATAGGGCTGCTTTTGAGCGCCAGTTCGGCCTGGAATTGACCGGGGTCGAACAGTTCGGGATCCACCTGGGGCATGGCTGCGGCCTTGTTAGTGCAACATGGGGGCTCGGCGCTAGCAGGATTCAGGCCGATGTGTGTGCGATGGTGTCATCCTTGCGCAGGGTGAGGATTTCGTAGCCGCCGGCGGTGCACAGGATGGTGTGCTCCCATTGTGCGGACAGCTTGCGATCCTTGGTGATGGCGGTCCAGCCGTCGCCCAGGGTGCGGGTTTCCGGGCGACCCTGGTTGAGCATGGGTTCGATGGTGAACGTCATGCCTTCCTGCAACTCCAGGCCGGTGCCTGCACGCCCATAGTGCAAGACTTGCGGCTCTTCATGAAAAATTGCACCAATACCGTGCCCGCAATATTCGCGCACGATGGAGAAGCCATTTTTTTCTGCGTGCTTCTGAATCACTTCGCCGATATCGCCCAGGCGGGTGCCGGGCCGTACGAGTTCAATGCCTTTATACAAGCATTCCTGGGTGATCTTGCACAGGCGATCAGCCCACTCCGGCGTTTTGCCGATCAGGAACATCTTGCTGGTGTCGCCGTGGTAGCCATCCTTGATCACGGTGATGTCGATATTGATGATGTCGCCATCCTTGAGCGGCTTGTCATTCGGGATGCCGTGGCAGACCACGTGGTTGATCGACGTGCAGATCGATTTTGGAAAGCCGTGGTAGTTCAGTGGCGCAGGAATGGCCTGTTGAACATTGACGATGTAGTCATGGCAGATGCGGTCGAGTTCATCGGTGGTGATGCCGGCTTTGACATGTTCTTCGATCATTTCCAGCACCTCGGCGGCCAGGCGGCCAGCGACGCGCATTTTTGCGATTTCTTCGGGAGTCTTGATGGAAACACTCATGGGAATACTCTTCGGCGCGTAGGGCGCAAGACAAAAAGGGAAGGCAAATGATAAACCAAAGCGACTAAGGACGGGCGACGCGGCGCTGCAAGGGACTACACTGGCCTGTAGCTTGTGATCCGCTTTTATGCTATAAAACGCGCCGCTCGACGGGCAGTGCCTGTCAGCGACCTTAATCCACACACGTATCGACACGGTTTTCTGGGTGCCCGCAAGGGTTGGAAATCGGGATGCGTGGAGGCCTAACCCGACTTATCGAGGAATTGAAATGTCTCAAGTCACTATGCGCGACATGCTGAAGGCCGGTGTGCACTTCGGCCACCAGACCCGTTACTGGAACCCGAAAATGGGCAAGTTCATTTTCGGCGCGCGCAACAAGATCCACATCATCAACCTGGAAAAAACCTTGCCGATGTTCAACGAAGCCTTGAGCTTCGTCGAAAAGCTGTCTTCGGGCAAAAACAAGATTCTGTTCGTTGGCACCAAGCGTTCCGCTGGCAAGATCGTTCGTGAAGAAGCTAGCCGTTGCGGTATGCCGTATGTCGATCACCGCTGGCTGGGCGGCATGCTGACCAACTACAAGACCATCCGTGTATCGATCAAGCGCCTCCGCGAGCTGGAAACCCAGTCCCAGGACGGCACTTTCGACAAGCTGACCAAGAAAGAAGCCCTGATGCGCACCCGTGATCTGGAAAAACTGGATCGCAGCATCGGTGGTATCAAGGATATGGGCGGTCTGCCTGATGCATTGTTCGTGGTTGACGTTGATCACGAGCGTATCGCTATCAGCGAAGCCAACAAGCTGGGCATTCCGGTAATCGGCATTGTCGATACCAACAGCAGCCCGGAAGGCGTTGACTACGTTATCCCGGGTAACGACGACGCCATTCGCGCCGTTCAGCTGTACCTGGGCGCTTTCGCCGACGCTGTACTGCGTGGCAAGAATGCCGGCGGTGTTGAAGAGTTCGTCGAAGAGTCCGCTTCCGAAGCCGCCGCGGGCTGAGCACGAAGCGCTTTGGCGTGACCCGTTGAGCAAAAAGGGGGCGAAGCCCCCTTTTTGCCACTTCCGAATTGAGTGTCCGGCCTGCCGGGCATCTGGTTGAAAACCCTTTTTAGAGGATTGCTAACATGGCAGAGATTACTGCAGCCCTGGTCAAAGAACTGCGTGAGCGTACTGGCCAAGGCATGATGGATTGCAAGAAGGCCCTGACCGCTGCCGGTGGCGATATCGAAAAGGCCATCGACGACATGCGCGCCGCTGGTGCCATCAAGGCTGCCAAGAAGGCTGGCAACATCGCCGCCGAAGGTTCCATCGCAGTCAAGGTTGCTGATGATGGCAAGTCTGCCGTGATCATCGAAGTCAACTCGCAGACTGACTTCCTGGCCCTGCAGGAAGATTTCAAGGCGTTTGTCGCACAGAGCGTCGAAAAAGCGTTCGCCGCGGGTTACAGCGATGCTGCTCCGCTGATCGCCGACATGGAGCCGGCTCGCGAAGCCCTGGTTGCCAAGTGTGGCGAAAACGTCAACATCCGTCGCCTGACCCGCACCGAAGGTGATGTAGTCGGTGCCTACCTGCACGGCCATCGCATTGGCGTACTGGTCACCCTCAAGGGTGGTGACAGCGAACTGGCTCGTGAAATTGCCATGCACGTTGCGGCCAGCAACCCGCAGTTCGTCACTCCGGATCAGGTTTCCGAAGAAGCCGTGGCCAAGGAAAAGGAAATTTTCCTGGCGCTGAACGCCGACAAGATTGCCGGCAAGCCGGAAAATATCGTCGAGAACATGATCAAGGGCCGCATTAGCAAGTTCCTCGCTGAAGCCAGCCTGGTCGAGCAGCCGTTCGTCAAGGATCCAGAAGTCAAAGTCGGTGCGCTGGCCAAGAAGGCCGGTGCCGAAGTCGTATCCTTCGTGCGTTTCGAAGTAGGCGAAGGTATCGAGAAGGCTGAAGTCGACTTTGCTGCCGAAGTAGCCGCCCAGGTTGCTGCCAGCAAGCAGTAAGACAGGCGCGCTTCAAATGCTGTAGTTCCGAAGAGGCTGCCCGCTCACGCGTGCGGCCTCTTCGTCAAAGCAGGGCCAGTGAATTTGTTTGTCGGCCCCGGGGTGTCACCCCTTTATAGACAGGCGCTGATACAGCGCAACTATGCAGGCACAGGCCTGTGAATTTGAATTACGCCGCAGGAGAGACTCGCAATGGCTCAGCAGGTGAGTGGTCAGCAACCTCGCTATAAACGCATTCTGCTCAAACTTAGCGGCGAAGCCCTGATGGGGTCGGAAGATTTCGGCATCGACCCCAAGGTGCTTGATCGAATGGCGCTGGAAGTCGGCCAACTGGTTGGCATCGGCGTGCAAGTCGGCCTGGTGATTGGCGGTGGCAACCTGTTCCGCGGCGCTGCACTTTCCGCGGCCGGGATGGATCGTGTCACCGGTGACCACATGGGCATGCTGGCCACGGTGATGAACGCGCTGGCCATGCGTGATGCGTTGGAACGCTCGAATATCCCTGCGCTGGTGATGTCGGCTATCTCCATGGTCGGTGTGACGGACCATTATGACCGTCGCAAGGCCATGCGCCATCTGAAGACCGGTGAAGTGGTGATTTTCGCCGCGGGCACCGGCAATCCTTTCTTCACCACCGACTCGGCCGCTTGCCTGCGCGCGATTGAAGTCAGTGCCGATGTAGTGCTCAAGGCGACCAAGGTGGATGGCGTGTACACTGCCGATCCATTCAAGGACCCGAACGCCGAAAAATTCGAGCGCCTGACCTATGATGGCGTGCTGGATCGCAAGCTGGGTGTGATGGACCTGACCGCTATTTGCCTGTGCCGCGACCACAAGATGCCGCTGCGGGTTTTCAACATGAACAAGCCGGGTGCCCTGCTGAACATTGTTCTGGGTGGTGCCGAAGGAACCCTGATCGAGGAGTCGAACGAATGATCAACGACATCAAGCAAGACGCGCAGGAGCGTATGCAAAAAAGCCTGGAATCTCTGCAAGGCGCATTCGCCAAGATTCGTACCGGGCGTGCTCATCCGAGCATTCTGGACAGCGTCATGGTGTCCTATTACGGCAGCGATACCCCGCTGCGCCAGATCGCCAACGTGACCGTTGAGGATTCTCGCACCTTGGCATTGTCGGTATTCGACAAGGGCATGATCCAGGCTGTGGAAAAGGCCATCATGACCTCGGATCTGGGCCTCAATCCGGCTACTTCTGGGACGACCATCCGCGTACCGATGCCGGCGCTGACCGAGGAAACCCGCAAGGGTTTCACCAAGCAGGCGCGCTCCGAAGCTGAAAACGCCCGTGTGGCGGTGCGCAATATCCGTCGCGATGCGCTGGCTCAGCTCAAGGATCTGGTCAAGGAAAAGGAAATCAGCGAAGACGAGGAGCGCCGTGCTGCCGATGATGTGCAGAAACTGACCGACAAGTTTGTGGGTGAGATCGAAAAGGCCCTGGAAGCCAAGGAAACCGACCTGATGGCCGTTTAAGCCGGGCAGGCAACCGCATGAACATGAAGAAACAGGACGCCTCGCCGGGGATTGTGCCTCGGCATGTGGCAATCATCATGGATGGGAATAACCGCTGGGCAAAGAAACGCCTGTTGCCTGGTGTCGCCGGTCACAAGGCCGGCGTGAGTGCGGTGCGTGCCGCCATTGAGGTGTGCGTCGAGTCGGGCGTCGAGGTCTTGACGCTGTTCGCCTTCTCCAGTGAAAACTGGCAGCGCCCCGCCGATGAGGTGAGTGCGCTGATGGAGCTGTTCTTGAGTGCATTGCGTCGTGAGGCGAAAAAGCTCAATGAGAACGACATCCGGCTGCGCATTATCGGTGATCGCTCGCGCTTTCATCCAGAGTTGCAGGCAGCCATGCGCGAGGCAGAAGAACTCACTGCCGGGCATCGCCGCTTCGTGCTCCAGATCGCGGCCAATTACGGCGGTCAGTGGGATATCGTTCAAGCCGTGCAGCAATTGGCTACCCAAGTGCAAGTTGGTGAGCTGCGCGCCGAGGAGATAACGGCCCCGATGTTGCAAAGCGCCCTGACCACAGGTGATCTGCCTCTGCCGGACCTGTGCATCCGCACGGGCGGCGAACATCGCATCAGCAATTTCCTGCTCTGGCAACTCGCCTATAGCGAGCTCTATTTTTCCGATCTGTACTGGCCGGATTTCAAACACGAGGCCATGCGCAAGGCGCTGGCCAATTTCGCCACTCGCCAACGCCGCTTCGGCAAGACCTGCGAGCAAGTGGCTGCGGAGTCGCATCGCTGATGTTGAAACAACGGATTATCACCGCGCTGATCTTGCTGCCCGTTGCCCTGGCAGGCTTTTTTCTGCTGGAAGGCGTCGCCTTCGCCCTGTTCATTGGGGCGGTAGTGGTACTGGGGGGGTGGGAGTGGGCGCGTCTGGCAGGCCTGCACAGTCAGTCGCAGCGTCTTGCCTATGCCTTGATTGTCGCCATTTTGCTCGGTTGGCTGCACCGCTTTCCAATTCTGGCGGCGCCGGTGTTACTGCTGGGTGTTGCGTGGTGGCTGGTGGCGGTTGTCGCCGTGCTTAATTATCCACGCAGTGCTGCGGCCTGGCAGGGACTGCCGGTGCGTCTGGTGATCGGTTTGTTGATTCTGCTGCCTGCCTGGCAGGGATTGATGCTGTTCAAGCAATGGCCCGAGGCCAATGGCCTCATCCTTGCCGTGATGGTGTTGGTCTGGGTTGCGGATATCGGTGCCTATTTCAGTGGGCGGCGCTTCGGCAAAAACAAATTGGCGCCGCAGGTCAGTCCTGGCAAGAGCTGGGAAGGCGTGTTCGGTGGCCTGGCAGCCAGCCTGCTGGTCACGCTGGCGGTAGGCCTGTCCCGTGACTGGTCAGGTTCTGCGCTGCTTATCGCGTTGGTGGGAGCCATGGTGGTTGTGCTGATCTCCGTTGTAGGCGACCTGACAGAAAGCATGTTCAAGCGCCAGGCTGGACTTAAGGACAGCAGCAATCTGCTCCCCGGTCACGGCGGCGTGCTGGATCGCATCGACAGCCTGACCGCAGCCATACCGGTATTCGCGGTACTGCTCTGGCTGGCCGGTTGGGGCAGCTTGTGAGGCCGCAACAGATCACTGTTCTGGGTGCGACCGGTTCCATTGGCCTCAGTACCTTGGATGTCTTGGCGCGTCATCCTCAGCGCTACGAAGTCTTCGCCTTGACCGGTTTTTCCCGGTTGACCGAGCTTGAAGCGTTGTGTCTGCGCCATCGCCCGCAGTTTGCCGTGGCGGCCGATGAGGCGACCGCACGTGAGCTTCAGTTACGCCTGCGTCTGGCCGGGCTGAAAACCGAGGTGCTGGCGGGTGAGGCGGGGTTGTGCGCGGTTGCGGCCCACCCGGACGTCGATGCGGTGATGGCAGCGATTGTCGGTGCGGCGGGCTTGCAGCCCACTCTGGCTGCCGTCAGGGCCGGCAAGCGCGTGCTGTTGGCCAACAAGGAAGCACTGGTCATGTCTGGTGCCCTATTCATGCAGGCGGTGCGTGAGCACAACGCGGTCTTGCTGCCGATCGACAGTGAGCACAATGCCATTTTCCAAAGTCTGCCTCGCGATTTCGGTCGTGGGCTTTCGGCTGTAGGCGTACGGCGTATCCTGCTCACCGCGTCGGGTGGGCCGTTTCGCGAAATGCCGGTGTCGGCCTTGGCCGATGTCACGCCCGAACAAGCCTGCAAACATCCGAACTGGTCCATGGGACGCAAGATTTCCGTGGATTCGGCGAGCATGATGAACAAGGGGTTGGAGCTGATCGAGGCCTGCTGGCTGTTCGATGCCCGGCCAGAGCGGGTTGAAGTGGTGATCCACCCGCAGAGCGTGATTCATTCGCTGGTCGATTATGTGGATGGATCGGTGCTTGCTCAGTTGGGCAACCCGGACATGCGCACACCTATCGCCCATGCGCTGGCCTGGCCCGAGCGGATCGACGCTGGCGTGTCGGCCTTGGATTTGTTCAAAATTGCCCGGCTGGATTTTCAGGCGCCGGACGAACAGCGTTTTCCCTGCTTGCGCCTGGCGCGGCAGGCCGCTGAAGCGGGCGGCAGTGCCCCGGCCATGCTTAATGCTGCCAATGAGATGGCGGTCGCGGCGTTTCTCGAACGGCGTATCCGTTTTACGGAGATCGCGACTATTATCGAGTTCGTATTGAACGCCGAGGCGGTTGTGTCGGTCGAAGCGCTGCAGGCGGTGCTTCGGGCTGACAGTCGAGCCCGTGAGTTGGCCCAGGGCTGGTTGCAACAGCACGGTTGTTGAATGGGCAGGAAGCGCCCAGGCATTGAAGCAGGGACTTGCTGCGGAGGATTTCGATGAGTGCTGTTTATATGATCGTGGGCACCTTGGTCGCCTTGGGCGTTTTGGTGACGTTCCACGAGTTTGGCCACTTCTGGGTGGCGCGCCGCTGCGGCGTGAAAGTCCTGCGTTTTTCCGTCGGTTTCGGTACTCCACTGGTACGCTGGCATGACCGCCAGGGGACCGAGTTTGTGATTGCCGCCATTCCGCTGGGCGGCTACGTGAAGATGCTCGACGAGCGTGAAGCACCTGTGCCAGGCGCGATGCTCGAGCAAGCATTCAATCGCAAGACGGTGCGTCAGCGCATCGCCATCGTTTCTGCCGGGCCGATTGCCAACTTCCTGCTTGCCCTGCTGTTCTTCTGGCTATTGGCCATGATCGGGTCGCAGCAGGTACGTCCTGTAATCGGTCACGTGGCCCCGTACAGTCTGGCTGCCGAGGCCGGCCTACAGGCGGGCCAGGAAATTCTCGCCGTGGACGGCCGCAGTACCATCGGCTGGGGCGCAGTCAATCTGCAACTGATTCGCCGGCTGGGGGAAACCGGCACGCTGGATATCCGTGTGCGCGAACCGGGTGGCAGCATCGAGCGCAACTATGCGCTGAACCTGGCGGCCTGGCAGAGGGGGGTCGAAGAGCCTGATCCGTTGTCCGCGCTGGGTGTGCGGCCCTGGCGGCCACGGGTACCTGCTGTGCTTGCGCAACTGGACCCGCAGGGGCCGGCCGTTGCGGCAGGGCTGCGCAACGGTGACACGTTGGTGGCTATCGATGACGTCAAGGTGGATGACTGGCAGCAGTTGGTTGATGCCGTGCGCCAGCGCCCCGGTCAGTCAGTCGTGTTCAGTGTGGAGCGCGATGGCCGTGTACAGCCGATCAAGGTGACGCTGGCCAGCCGTGGTGAAGAGGAGGCCCGTGTGGGCTATCTGGGTGCAGGAGCCACAGCCATCGACTGGCCAGACGATATGCTGCGCGAAATTAGTTATGGTCCCGTTGAGGCTGTTCTGCAAAGCATGCAGCGCACCTGGACCATGAGCCTGCTGACCCTTGATTCACTGAAGAAAATGCTCTTCGGTGAGCTCTCGGTAAAAAACTTGAGTGGGCCGATAACGATTGCTAAAGTGGCCGGCACTTCGGCCCAGTCCGGGATAGCGGACTTCCTCAATTTTCTCGCTTATCTGAGCATTAGCCTGGGCGTTCTCAACCTGTTGCCGATCCCGGTTCTGGACGGCGGTCACCTCTTGTTCTACCTGTGCGAATGGGTACGGGGCAAACCGCTGCCGGAGCGAGTCCAGGCCTGGGGCATGCAGATAGGCATCAGTTTGGTCATTGGGGTGATGTTGCTGGCGCTGTTCAATGATTTGGGCAGGCTGTAACGCGTCGCTGAATTCCGGATCCGCCCTCGAGGCCGATCTTCATCAGTCAAATAAAAAGGACTTCATGAAACGCTTGCTACCAGCGGTGCTTGCCGCGCTCATGATCGCCGAGGTCCACGCTGACTCTTTCACCATTAACGATATCCGGGTTAATGGCCTGCAACGCGTCTCGGCCGGGAGTGTCTTCGGTGCCTTGCCGTTGAACGTGGGTGATCAGGTGGATGATCGCCGTCTGGTGGAAGCGACTCGCGAGCTGTTCAAGACCGGTTTTTTTCAGGACATCCAGCTTGGCCGTGACGGCAACGTGCTGGTGATCGATCTGGTGGAGCGCCCCTCGATCTCGGGTATCGAAATCGTCGGTAACAAGGCCATTGGCACCGACGACCTGCTCAAGGGACTGCAGCAGTCCGGACTGGCTGAAGGTGAGATTTTCCAGCGCGCCACGCTCGAGGGTGTGCGCAACGAGCTACAACGCCAATATGTGTCCCAGGGGCGTTACTCGGCTGAAATCAAGACCGAAGTCGTGCCGCAACCGCGCAACCGCGTTGCCTTGAAGATCGATATCAATGAAGGCAGTGTTGCCTCCATTCGCCACATCAATATTGTCGGAAATAGCGTGTTTTCTGATGAAGAGCTGACCGATCTGTTCGAGCTCAAGACCAGCAGTTGGTCTTCATTCTTCAAGAACAACGACAAATATGCGCGGGAAAAGCTCTCCGGTGACCTGGAGCGTTTGCGTTCCTGGTACCTGGATCGCGGCTACATCAACATGGATATTTCCTCGACCCAGGTGTCCATCACGCCTGATAAGAAGCATGTCTACATCACCGTCAACATTGATGAAGGCAAGAAATACAGCATCCGCGACGTGCGCTTGTCGGGTGATCTGAAAGTCCCGGAGTCAGAAATCCGCGCCTTGTTGCTGGTTCAGAAAGGCCAGGTGTTTTCGCGCAAGGTGATGACCACCACGTCCGAATTGCTGACCCGTCGCCTGGGCAATGAAGGTTATACCTTTGCCAACGTCAATGGGGTGCCGGAAGCTCACGATGAAGACAATACGGTCACCGTGACCTTTGTCGTCGATCCGGGCAAGCGCGCGTACGTGAATCGCATCAATTTTCGCGGCAACACCAAGACCGAGGATGAAGTGCTACGCCGGGAGATGCGCCAGATGGAAGGCGGCTGGGCCTCGACTTATCTGATCGACCAATCCAAGACGCGTCTGGAGCGCCTGGGCTTTTTCCGCGAGGTCAACGTTGAAACTCCGCAGGTGCCTGGCACCGACGACCAGATTGATGTGAACTACAGCGTCGAGGAGCAGCCCTCGGGTTCGATCATGGCCAGCATCGGCTTCGCTCAGAACGCCGGTCTGATCCTGGGTGCCTCTATCAGCCAGAACAACTTCCTAGGTACCGGTAACCGCGTCAGCTTCGGTTTGACGCGTAGCGAGTACCAGGAGCGCTACAACTTCAGCTTCCTTGATCCGTACTGGACCGAGGACGGCGTCAGCCTGGGTTACAACGCCTTCTATCGCAAGACTGACTATGATGAGCTGGACTACAGCGTCTCCAGCTACTCGGTAAACAGTTATGGCCTGGGCATCAATTTTGGCTACCCGATCAGCGAATATTCGCGCCTGAGCTATGGCCTGACTGCGCAGCAGGATGAAATCGAGACGGGCCGCTACACGGTGGACGAAATCGTCGATTTCATCGATTCGGAAGGCGATTCCTATACCAACTACAAGGCCTCCATCGGTTGGTCACAATCGGCGTTGAACCGTGGGGTTCTGGCTACGCGCGGTTACTCGCAAAGCCTCTCTGCGGAAATCACCCTGCCGGGCAGTGATCTGTCATTCTACAAGATCGACTACCGTGGTCAGCTCTTCAAGCCGCTGGGCGATCAGTACAGCCTGCGCTTCCATACGCAGCTCGGTTTTGGCGACGGTTTTGGCAACAGCGAGGGTTTGCCCTTCTACGAAAACTATTACGCTGGGGGCTTCAACTCGGTGCGTGGGTTCGAGGATGGCAGCTTGGGACCGCGCAGTACGCCGAGTGTGGTGCGTGATCCGGCCACGGGCGTGCCTGTCTTTGGCGTCCCGGATGCTAATGGCCGCTTTACCGACCCCGACGATGACCCGCTGCCCTTCGGTGGCAACGTGCTGATCCAAGGCGGCGTTGAGCTGCTGTTCCCCTTGCCATTCGTCAAGGACCAGCGCTCGCTGCGCACCTCGCTGTTCTGGGACGTGGGTAACGTCTTCGATACCCAGTGCAGCGCAGCGCGCGAGGCGCTTTATGACAGTTGCGATATCGATTTCAACAACTTGGCCAGTTCGGTCGGCGTGGGGCTGACCTGGATCACTGCCATGGGGCCCTTGAGCTTCAGCTTGGCCAAGCCGATCAAGGAGCCGGAGAACTCCGATACTCAGATCTTCCAGTTCTCTCTTGGCCAGACGTTTTAATTCCTAGCAATAGCTTGACTACTACCCTGGAGTGCACCGTGCGTAAGTTGACCCAATTGGTTGTGATCGCCACCGCCCTTCTGGCGGCGCCGGCGTTCGCTGAAATGAAGATTGCTGTTTTGAACTATCAGATGGCGCTGCTTGAATCCGATGCAGCCAAGCGCTACGCAGAGGATGCTGAAAAGAAATACGGCCCGCAGCTGAATAAGCTCAAGACCCTCGAAGGCGATGCCAAGCGCATTCAGGATCGTCTGGTCAAGGAAGGCGACAAGCTGGCCACTGCCGAGCGTGAGCGTCTGGAGTTGGATTTCAAGCAGAAGGCACGGGACTTCCAGTTCCAGTCCAAGGAGCTGAACGAGTCCAAGGCCGCTGCGGATCGTGACATGCTGCAGCAGCTCAAGCCGAAGCTCGACAAGGCTGTCGAAGAAGTCCTCAAGAAAGGCAATTACGATTTGGTGCTCGAACGCGGTTCGGTGGTAGAAGTGAAGCCGCAGTTCGATATCACCCGTCAAGTTATTGAGCGTATGAATCAGTTGCGTTGAATATGAAGTCTATTGTGTTCACTCTCGGCGAACTCGCCGACCGTCTGGGCGCCGCCGTACGTGGCGCCACTGACAAATCGATCTATGGCCTGGCCACTCTGCAGGATGCCGGTCCGGAGCAGCTCAGTTTCCTGGCCAACCCGCAGTATCGAAAATACCTCGCGCAGACCCAGGCTGCGGCAGTCTTGCTGACCGCCGCGGATGCCGAAGGGTACCAGGGCGATGCGCTGATCGTTGCCAATCCCTATCTCGCCTATGCCGAGCTGTCTCATCTGTTCGACCGCAAGCCCAAGGCATCGCCCGGCATCCATCCGAGTGCAGTGGTGGCCGAGGATGCGCAGGTTGACCCGAGCGCCAGTATCGGCGCCTATGTGGTGATTGAAAGCAACGCGCGTATCGGTGCTGACGTGAGTGTCGGTGCGCACTGTTTCATCGGCGCACGGTCGAGTATCGGCGAGGGCGGATGGCTTGCACCACGCGTCACCCTGTATCACGACGTGACCATTGGTCGGCGGGTAGTCATACAGTCCGGTGCGGTGATCGGTGGCGAAGGCTTCGGTTTTGCCAATGAGAAAGGTGTCTGGCAGAAAATCGCCCAGATCGGTGGCGTAACGATCGGCGACGATGTGGAAATTGGCGCGAATACGACTATAGACCGCGGTGCCCTTGCCGATACCCAGATTGGTCTCGGTGTGAAACTCGATAACCAGATCATGATTGCCCACAACGTACAGATCGGTGACCACACCGCAATGGCCGGCTGCTGCGGCATTTCCGGCAGCACCAAGATCGGCAGTCACTGCATGATCGCGGGCGGCGTTGGCATGGTTGGGCATATCGAGGTGTGCGACAACGTGTTCGTTACCGGAATGACCATGGTGACGCGTTCGATCACCGAACCCGGCTCCTACTCCTCGGGTACGGCCATGCAGACCGCTGCGGATTGGCGCAAGAGCGCCGCGCGCATTCGCCAGCTTGATGACATGGCGCGCCGTTTGCTGCAATTGGAAAAGCGTCTGGCGGCAGTGACCCCAGACGGGGATGCCTCATCTGAAGCTTAACGTTTACTGCATCCCTTTTTTTGTTTTGTAAGGCTCTTTTATACATGATGGACATCAACGAAATTCGCGAATACCTGCCACACCGTTACCCGTTTCTGTTGGTGGATCGCGTGGTAACGCTCGATGTGGAAAACCAGAGCATTCGTGCCTACAAGAATGTCACTGTCAACGAGCCTTTTTTCAATGGTCATTTTCCCCAGCATCCGATCATGCCGGGTGTCTTGATCATCGAGGCCATGGCGCAGGCAGCCGGCCTGCTCGGTTTCAAGATGATGGATGCCAAGCCGAGCGATGGCACCCTGTATTACTTTGTTGGTTCCGACAAGCTGCGCTTCCGCCAGCCGGTGGTGCCGGGTGACCAACTGATCCTCGAAGCGCGTTTTCTCAGTTCCAAGCGCGGCATCTGGAAGTTCGCCTGTGAGGCCTCGGTCGACGGCAAGCCTGTATGCTCGGCTGAAATCATTTGTGCGGAACGCAAGCTATGAGTGAAATCGACCCGCGCGCAATCATCGATCCGAGCGCCAGATTGGCCGCTGATGTGGTGGTGGGGCCCTGGTCGATTATTGGCCCGGATGTAGAAATCGGCGAGGGAACGGTCATAGGCTCCCACGTTGTGCTCAAGGGGCCAACGCGGATCGGCAAGCAGAACCGGATCTTCCAGTTTTCAACCGTCGGTGAAGACACCCCGGACCTGAAATACAAGGGGGAGCCGACGCGCCTGGTGATTGGCGATCACAACGTGATTCGTGAAGGTGTGACGATTCACCGTGGCACTGTCCAAGACCGCTCCGAGACCACCATTGGTGATCACAACCTGATCATGGCCTACGCGCATATCGGTCACGATTGCGTTATTGGCAACCACTGCATTCTGGTCAATAACACGGCGCTCGCCGGGCACGTGATCATGGACGACTGGGCGATTTTGTCTGGATATACCCTGGTGCATCAGTTCTGCCACATCGGTGCCCATAGCTTTTCCGGGATGGGTACCGCTATTGGCAAGGATGTGCCGGCTTTTGTCACGGTGTTCGGGAATCCGGCCGAGGCGCGCAGCATGAACTTCGAAGGCATGCGCCGCCGTGGCTTTTCCGATGAGGCCATCCAGGCCCTGCGTCGCGCCTATAAGGTGGTGTACCGCCAGGGCTTGACGGTCGAGCAGGCAATGGCCGAGCTGAGCGAGCCGGCGGCTCGCCACCCGGAAGTGGCGCTGTTTTGCGATTCGATTCGCCACTCCACCCGCGGCATTACCCGCTAAGCCCATGCGTGATAGCAAATTGCGCGTCGCGCTGGTGGCGGGTGAAGCCTCTGGCGATATTCTTGGCTCAGGCCTGATGCGAGCACTCAAGGCGAGCCATCCCGAGGTGGAGTTTATCGGGGTGGGAGGCCCGCTGATGACGCGTGAGGGGCTGGATTCTATCTTTCCCATGGAGCGTCTGGCTGTCATGGGGCTGGTCGAAGTGCTCGGCCGGCTGCCCGAACTGCTCAAGCGCCGCAAGCAATTGATTGCCGAGCTGGTGGCTGCCAAGCCCGACGTGTTCATAGGCATTGATGCGCCGGATTTCAACTTGGATGTCGAGCTGAAACTGCGTCAGGCGGGCATCAAGACGGTACATTACGTCAGTCCCTCGGTCTGGGCCTGGCGACAAAAACGCGTGCTGAAGATCCGTAAGGCCTGCGATCTGATGTTGACGCTGTTTCCCTTCGAAGCACAGTTTTATACCGAACATGATGTGCCGGTGCGCTTCGTCGGACATCCGCTGGCTGACGACATTCCCCTTGACGCCGACCGTTTGGCCGCTCGCGAGACGCTGCACCTGCCCGCCCAGGGCGCAGTGGTTGCGTTGATGCCGGGCAGTCGTGGAGGCGAGGTGGCCAAGCTGGGGACGTTGTTCCTGGATGCCGCCGAGCGCCTGCGCAGCCTGCGACCGGATGTGCATTTCGTCCTGCCCTGCGCCAATGCCGAACGGCGTGCCCAGCTGGAGAGCATGCTGGCCAGTCGTGATCTGCCGCTCAGCTTGCTCGATGGAAACTCTCACTTGGCCCTGGCGGCCTGTGATGTGGTGTTGATCGCTTCTGGTACGGCAACGCTGGAAGCCCTGCTCTACAAGCGTCCCATGGTGGTGGCCTACAAGGTGGCGCCGCTAACCTATCGGATTCTCCAGCGACTGGTGAAAAGCCCGTATATCTCTCTACCGAATCTACTCGCCCAGCGCTTGTTGGTCCCCGAGTTGATCCAGGAGGCCGCTACGCCCGATACGCTGGCCCAGACCCTGGCGCCGCTGATCGTCGATGGCCATGCGCAAACCGATGGCTTCGATCAGATTCACCGCGCTTTGCGGCGTAATGCGTCCCGTCAGGCTGCCGAGGCGATCCTGGAGTTGGTCGGGGAGGCACGCTGATGCAGCTGGGTCTGGATTTCAGCCTGGTCGAAGAACTGGTCGCCGGGGTCGATGAAGTAGGCCGCGGGCCGTTGTGTGGCCCAGTGGTGACGGCGGCGGTAATCCTTGATCCTGCGCGCCCTATCGAAGGGCTCAATGACTCCAAAAAGCTTACCGAAGCTCGACGCGATGAGCTGTTTGAGGAGATTCAGGAGAAGGCGCTGGCCTGGTGCATTGCACGCGCCGAGGTGGATGAGATTGATCGCCTCAATATCCTGCACGCCACCATGCTGGCCATGCAGCGAGCTGTGGAAGGCCTGTCGGTCACGCCGAAACTGGCGCTGATTGACGGCAATCGCTGCCCGCAACTGGCGGTGCCCAGCGCACCGGTGGTTCAGGGCGATGCCAGTGTGCCAGCAATCGCTGCAGCCTCGATTCTTGCCAAGGTCAGCCGTGATCGGGAACTGCAGGCGCTGGATCTGATTTATCCCGGCTACGGCCTGGCGAGCCACAAAGGCTATCCCACCCCAGGCCACCTCGAAGCCTTGCAACGCCTCGGTCCGACGATCATTCATCGACGCTCCTTTGCGCCGGTGCGCAATCTACTGGAATTGCGTGAGGAGGCGATCGTCACGGTCATGGCAGAGAGCGTACTGGCGCCCTAACGCCCGCGTCGCCACGAGCTTTATCCGGACTCTTGGCGGCACCGTGACGCGCTGTGCACATGGTCCGCTTTTCGGGCAGGCTGCGCCTTGCAGTCTGAGCTTTCCGTTACAATCCCCCGCTTGTCGTCGTCATCGTAAGGTCGTCCATGCCTGTTTCCTTCGTTCACCTGCGCCTGCACACCGAGTTTTCCCTGGTCGACGGGCTGGTGCGTGTCAAGCCGCTGGTCAAGGCGGCGGCCGGGGCGGGGATGCCCGCGGTGGCGGTCACCGATCAGAGCAATATGTGCTCGCTAGTGAAGTTCTACAAGGCCGCCCAAGGGGCTGGAATCAAGCCGATCTGCGGGGCCGATATCTGGCTGGCCGGACGCGACGAGGACGGCCCGCTCACGCGTATGACGCTGCTGGTCATGGATGCCAAAGGTTATCGCAACCTGACTGAGCTGGTTTCGCGCGGCTGGACAGAAGGGCAGCGCAATGAGCAGATCATCATTGAGCGCGCGTGGGTCAAGGATGCCGCGGATGGGTTGATTGCCCTGTCCGGCGCCAAGGAAGGGGAGATTGGCCAGGCGCTGCTCAACGGGGACGAAGCCTTTGCCGCCGCCTTGCTCGCGGAATGGCAGGCGGTGTTCCCGCAGCGCTTCTACCTCGAAGTGCAGCGCACCAACCGGGTCAACGACGAAGAATACCTGCACGCTGCGGTGGCCTTGGCGGACCGCTGCGGTGCGCCGCTGGTGGCGACCAACGATGTGCGCTTCCTCTACCAGGAGGATTTCGCCGCCCACGAAACCCGCGTGTGCATTGGTGAAGGCCGTACGCTGGACGACCCGCGGCGACCGCGCACCTATTCCGACCAGCAATATCTGAAAAGCCCCGAGGAAATGTGGGAGCTGTTTTCGGACCTGCCCGAAGCGCTGGAAAACACCGTTGAGATTGCCAAGCGCTGCAACATCGATGTGCAGCTGGGCACGCACTTCCTGCCGGACTTCCCTGTACCGGAAGGCATGACCATCGGTGATTACCTGCGCCATGTGTCTTACGAGGGCCTGGAAGAACGCCTGGCGGTGCTGCTGCCGCCGGACACCCCGGATTACGCGACGAAGAAGCAGGTCTATATCGACCGTCTGGAGTTCGAGCTGGGCACCATTATCCAGATGGGCTTCCCCGGTTACTTCCTCATCGTGATGGACTTCATCAAATGGGCGAAGAATAACGGCGTGCCGGTGGGTCCCGGCCGTGGGTCGGGTGCGGGCAGCCTGGTCGCCTACGTGCTGAAGATCACCGACCTCGACCCGCTGGCCTACGACCTGCTGTTCGAGCGATTCCTCAACCCGGAACGGGTATCCATGCCCGACTTTGACGTCGACTTCTGCATGGACGGTCGCGACCGGGTGATTGAGTACGTGGCCGATGCCTATGGCCGTAACGCCGTGAGCCAGATCATCACGTTCGGCACCATGGCCGCCAAGGCGGTGGTGCGCGACGTGGCGCGCGCCCAGGGCAAGTCTTATGGCCTGGCTGATCGACTGTCGAAGATGATTCCCTTCGAAGTCGGCATGACCCTGGAAAAAGCCTATGAGATGGAAGAGCCGCTGCGCGATTTCCTCAAGGTGGACGAGGAAGCGGCGGAAATCTGGGAAATGTCGCTCAAGCTAGAGGGCATTACCCGGGGCACTGGCAAGCACGCCGGGGGGGTGGTCATCGCGCCGACCAAGCTCACCGATTTTTCACCGATTGCCTGCGATGCCGAAGGCGGCGGGCTGGTCACCCAGTTCGACAAGGACGACGTGGAGTCCGCGGGCCTGGTCAAGTTCGACTTCCTCGGCCTGCGCACGCTGACCATCATCAAATGGGCGATGGAGACGATCAACCGCGAACAGGCCAAGCAGGGTCTGGAGCCGCTGAACATCGACTTCATCCCGCTGGATGACAAGAAAACCTTCGAGATGCTGCAGAAAGCCGAAACCACGGCCGTGTTTCAGCTCGAATCGCGCGGCATGAAGGAGCTGATCAAGAAGCTCAAGCCGGACTGCCTGGAAGACATGATTGCCTTGGTGGCACTGTTCCGCCCCGGCCCGCTGCAGTCGGGCATGGTGGATGACTTCATCAACCGTAAACACGGTCGCGAAGCCATTTCTTATCCGCATCAGGACTATCAGTACGCGGGGCTGGAGCCGGTGCTCAAGCCGACCTACGGCATCATCCTGTATCAGGAACAGGTGATGCAGATCGCCCAGGTCATGGCCGGCTATACCCTCGGCGGCGCCGACATGCTGCGCCGCGCCATGGGCAAGAAAAAGCCCGAGGAGATGGCCAAGCAGCGCGGCGGCTTTATCGAAGGTTGCGCCAATAACGGCATCGACGCCGAGTTGGCAGGCAACATCTTCGATCTGGTGGAGAAATTCGCCGGTTATGGCTTCAACAAATCGCACTCGGCGGCCTACGGTCTGGTGTCTTACCAAACGGCCTGGCTGAAAGCCCATTACCCGGCGCCGTTCATGGCTGCCGTGCTGTCAGCGGATATGCACAACACCGACAAGGTGGTGACGCTGATCGAAGAATGCCGGCACATGAAGCTGCGCATCGACGCGCCAGATGTGAACCACTCCGAATTCAAGTTCACTGTCGGTGATGATGGCCGCATCATCTATGGCCTGGGAGCGATCAAGGGCGTTGGCGAGGGTCCGGTGGAAGCGATTGCTGAATGCCGTGCGGCGGGTGGTGCTTTCAAGGACCTGTTCGACTTCTGCGCACGGATAGACCTCAAGCGCATCAACAAACGCACCTTGGAAGCCCTGGTTCGCAGTGGCGCATTGGATCGCCTGGGGCCGTTTTTCTCGGCCGACCCCAAATCCTATCAGGCCGGTGTGGACCGCAACCGTGCGGTATTAATGGCGGCCATGGAGGAAGCCATCCACGCCGCTGAGCAAACCGCGCGCAGTCTCGACAGTGGTCATATGGACCTGTTCGGTGGCCTGTTCGCCGAGCCCGAGGCGGACGTCTATGCCAATCACCGCGCTGCGAAAGAGCTGTCACTCAAGGAACGCTTGCGCGGTGAAAAGGAAACCCTGGGGTTGTATCTGACCGGACACCCGATCGATGAATACGAAGGGGAGGTCCGTCGTTTCGCCCGTCAGCGGATTGTCGAGCTGAAGCCGGCCCGCGACACCCAGACCGTTGCCGGACTGATCGTCAACCTGCGCGTGATGAAGAACAAGAAGGGCGACAAAATGGGGTTCATTACCCTGGATGACCGTTCGGGACGTATTGAAGCCTCGCTGTTTGCCGATGCCTTTGCCAGTAATCAGGCCTTGTTGCAGACCGATACCCTGGTGGTGGTGGAGGGCGAGGTCAGCAATGATGACTTCTCCGGCGGGTTGCGCTTGCGCGCCAAGCGGGTCATGAGCCTGGAAGAGGCGCGCACCGGTCTGGCCGAGAGCCTGCGGCTCAAGGTGGCGACCGAAGCGCTGCACGGCCATCGCTTGCGCTGGCTGGCCGATGTGTGCGGCCGCAATCGCGGTGCTTGCCCGATAACCGTTGAGTACACCGGCAGTCAGGCGCGCGCCTTGCTAGAGTTCGGCCCGGACTGGCGGATCGACCCGACCGACAACTTGATTCAAGCGTTGCGTGACCAGTTCGGGCGCGACAACGTCTTCCTGCACTACCGCTAGCAAGCGGCGCTTACTAAGCGTACGCATGCCAGCCTCGACCGTGGGCGCCTGATCCCGTAAGGTAAGGCGCCATATCGAATAGCCGCCCGGCCGCTTGGCCGTCGAAACAAGACGGATGATTTATGAACCCGAATTTCCTGGATTTCGAACAGCCGATCGCCGACCTACAGGCCAAGATCGAAGAACTGCGCTTGGTGGGCAATGACAACGCGCTGAATATCGGCGATGAAATTGCTCGCCTGCAGGATAAGAGCCATGCGCTTACCGAAAGCATTTTCGGCAACCTAACCAGCTGGCAGATCGCGCAACTGGCTCGTCATCCGAAACGCCCCTATACCCTCGATTACGTCGAGCACCTGTTCACCGAGTTCGATGAACTGCATGGCGATCGCCATTTCTCCGATGACCCGGCCCTGGTCGGTGGCGTTGCTCGCCTGGACGACAAGCCGGTAATGGTTATTGGCCATCAGAAAGGCCGCGATGTACGCGAGAAGGTGCGCCGCAACTTCGGCATGCCGCGTCCGGAAGGCTACCGCAAAGCCTGCCGCCTGATGGAAATGGCCGAGCGCTTCAAGATGCCGATCCTGACGTTCATCGATACCCCGGGTGCCTATCCGGGCATCGATGCCGAAGAGCGCGGCCAGAGCGAAGCGATTGCCTGGAACCTGCGCGTCATGGCTCGCCTGAAAACCCCGATCATCGCGACCGTAGTGGGTGAGGGTGGTTCCGGCGGTGCACTGGCCATCGGCGTGTGCGACAACCTCAACATGCTGCAGTACTCTACCTACGCGGTTATTTCCCCGGAAGGTTGTGCCTCGATTCTCTGGCGTACCGCCGAAAAGGCCCCGGAAGCGGCCGAAGCCATGGGCATCACCGCCGAGCGCTTGCGCGATCTGGGTATCGTGGACGAGGTGATCAAGGAGCCGCTGGGCGGCGCCCACCGCAACCCGGCCGCCATGGCGCAAAGCCTGCGTGCCAGCCTCATCGCGCAACTGGACATGCTGCAGGGATTGGATACTGATGCTTTGCTGGCGCGCCGTTACGAGCGTTTGATGAGCTACGGTATCGCCTGAAGCCCGTTTTAGAATCAAGGTGGGTCGTGTTCTATCGATCCATCGCGGGGCCTTGGAGTTGACCCTTCAGGCGCCCCAGCTTTTACCAGCCGTTTGAGGCTGCGCCTATGTCGCTTGAGTCCCGCCTGCTCGACACACTGTCGCCTTGGTGCAATGCGCCGGCCTGGCGCGTGGCGTTTTCTGGCGGCCTGGATTCCACTGTGCTGTTGCATCTGCTGGCTCGCCTGAGTCTGCAGCATGCGCTCCCGCCACTGACTGCCATCCATATCCACCACGGTCTGCAACCGGTGGCCGACGCCTGGCCGGAACATTGCCAGGCGTTCTGCGCGCAGCTGAGTGTGCCGTTGCAAGTTGTCAGGGTGGAGGTCCCGCCCGGCGCCAGCATTGAGCAGGCGGCGCGCCGAGCGCGCTATGGGGCGCTCGCAACCGGCCTGGGTGAAGGCGAGGTGGTGGTCACTGCCCAGCACCGCGACGATCAGGCCGAAACCCTGTTGTTCCGCCTGCTGCGGGGAGCTGGGGTACGTGGCCTGGCCGCCATGCCGACCAGTCGTGCCTTGGGACGTGGCCAGTTGGTGCGGCCACTCTTGAGCGTGTCGCGTGCCGAACTGGAACGTTATGCTCGCGAACATAAATTGTCCTGGGTTGAGGACCCGTCCAACCGTGACACGGCGTACGCCCGCAATTTTCTGCGCCATGACGTCTGGCCAGTGCTTACCCAGCAATGGCCGCAGGCTGCGCAGAGTCTGGCGCGCAGCGCGATGCACATGGCAGAAGCGCAGCAATTGCTGGGCGAGCTGGCGATGCAGGATCTGGCACCGGCCAGCACGCCGGCGCCCTTTGCCTGGCTGGCTCTACCGTCACTGAGCCTGGCGCCGCTTCTGCAGCTGTCCGATGCCCGCCAACGCAACGCTCTGCGCCATTGGCTGGCGCCGCTGACCAGACTGCCTGACACCGACCATTGGGCGGGTTGGCGCAGTCTGCGCGAAGCTGCTGACGATGCGATGCCGCTCTGGCGTCTCGCCGATGGCGAGCTGCGTCGGGCCGAAGGGCGGCTGTGGTGGTTGAGCGGCGACTGGTTGACTGAGCCGGTCGCGCTGCCGCCGTTTGCCGGGACGACGCCCGTAGTCTTGCCGGGCAATGGTGCGGTCCATTGGTCAGGTGAATTACCGGGCGGCGCATTGTGTCTAGCGTATCGGCGCGGTGGCGAACGCATCCACTTGTCGGGACGCGGGCGGCGTGACCTCAAGCGTTTGCTCAACGAAAGCAATATTCCGGCCTTCGTGCGCAACCGTTTGCCACTGCTCTACCAGGGGGAAGAGTTGCTTGCCGTAGGCAATTTGCCGCAGTGGCGGCCCGAAGCCGCAGGGACGGGCGAATTGATTTGGGACGCGCCCGATTGGCGATGATCGAGGTTTGAGCTGCCAAACCGATTCGGGTAGACTGCGCTCCCGTCTTACTACAGCTTCTGCGCGGATCCCTTCGGGAGCCCGTGGGAGTTGGCTATTGTTGCATTTGTACGCAATTGCTCCTTCGCTATCCCCGGCGGCGCCGGCCGCTTAAACGCAGACTTCTAGGGTTTTACATGACGCGCTACATCTTCGTCACGGGTGGTGTTGTTTCTTCTTTGGGGAAAGGCATCGCTTCGGCTTCATTGGCAGCCATCCTGGAGGCGCGGGGCCTGAAGGTCACCATGCTCAAGCTGGATCCGTACATCAACGTCGATCCTGGCACCATGAGCCCGTTCCAACACGGTGAGGTGTTCGTCACCCACGACGGCGCCGAGACCGACCTGGACCTGGGTCACTACGAGCGGTTCATTCGCACCCGCATGACCCAGAACAATAACTTCACCACCGGTCGCGTCTACGAAGACGTGCTGCGCCGCGAGCGCCGGGGTGATTATCTGGGCGCCACCATCCAGGTCATTCCGCACATCACCGACGAGATCAAGCGCCGGGTCATCAAGGGCGCCGGCGATGCCGACGTGGCCCTGGTAGAAATCGGTGGGACCGTGGGCGATATCGAGTCGCAGCCGTTCCTGGAAGCGATCCGCCAGTTGCGTGTGGAAGTAGGCGCCAAGCGCGCCATGCTGATGCACCTGACGCTGGTTCCCTACATCGCCACCGCCGGCGAGACCAAGACCAAGCCGACCCAGCACTCGGTGAAGGAGTTGCGCTCCATCGGCCTGCAGCCCGACGTACTGGTCTGCCGCTCCGAGAAGACCATCGACGTGTCCTCGCGACGCAAGATCGCCCTGTTCACCAACGTTGAAGAGCGTGCGGTGATCAGCCTGCCGGACGCCGACACCATTTACCGTATTCCCGGTATCCTGCATGCCCAGGGCCTGGACGACTATGTCCTCGAGCGCTTCGGCCTGGACTGCGACGGTGCCGATCTGTCCGCGTGGGAGCGCGTGGTCGATGCCAAGCTGAACCCGGAAAAGGAAGTCACCATTGCCATGGTCGGTAAGTACATGGAACTGCTGGATGCCTACAAATCGCTGATCGAGGCGATGAGTCATGCCGGCATCCAGAGTCGTACCAAGGTTACCCTGCGTTATATCGACTCCGAAGACATCGAGAACCAGGGCACCGGCCTGCTGGAAGGCGTGGATGCCATCCTGGTTCCGGGCGGCTTTGGCCTGCGCGGCGTGGAAGGCAAGATCGCCACTGTTCAATACGCCCGCGAAAACAAGATTCCTTATCTGGGCATCTGCCTGGGCATGCAGGTGGCCGTCATCGAGTACGCCCGCAACGTGCTGGGCTGGACCGATGCCAACTCCACCGAGTTCGACAAGGCCAGCCAGCACCCAGTAGTCGGTCTGATCACCGAGTGGCAGGACGCAACCGGCGCCGTGGAAACCCGCACCGACGCCTCCGACCTGGGCGGCACCATGCGCCTGGGTGCTCAGGAGTGCCGTCTGGAACAGGGCTCCAAGGTGCGCGAAGCCTACGGTGCCGAGGTGATTGAAGAGCGTCACCGCCACCGTTACGAGGTCAACAACAACCTTCTGCCGCAGTTGCTGGAGGGTGGTCTCAACATTACCGGCCGCTCCCTGGATGGCGCGCTGGTGGAAGTAGTCGAAGCACCGAACCACCCGTGGTTCGTGGCCTGCCAGTTCCACCCGGAATTCACCTCCACCCCGCGTGACGGTCACCCACTGTTCAGTGGTTTCGTCAATGCGGCCCTGGACTACAAGGCTCAGAAGGCATGACCCAGAAGATCATCCGCGTCGGTAACATCGAGATCGCCAACGACAAGCCGTTCGTACTGTTCGGCGGCATTAACGTCATCGAGTCCCGTGATCTGGCCCTGCGTGCCTGTGAAGAATACGTGCGGGTGACCGACAAGCTCGGCATCCCCTACGTGTTCAAGGCCAGCTTCGACAAGGCCAACCGCTCGTCGATCAGCTCCTTCCGCGGCCCCGGCCTGGAAGAAGGCATGAAAATCTTCGAAGAGGTGAAGAAAACCTTCGGCGTGCCGGTGATCACCGATGTGCATGAGCCCTATCAGGCCCAGCCAGTGGCTGAGGTCTGCGACATTATCCAGCTGCCGGCCTTCCTGTCCCGCCAGACCGATCTGGTGGTAGCCATGGCCAAGACCGGCGCGGTGATCAATATCAAGAAAGCCCAGTTCCTCGCGCCCCAGGAAATGAAGCACATCCTGAATAAGTGCGAAGAGGCCGGCAACGACCAGTTGATTCTTTGCGAGCGGGGTTCTTCCTTCGGGTACAACAACCTGGTGGTGGACATGCTCGGCTTCGGCATCATGAAGCAGTTCGAGTACCCAGTATTCTTCGACGTCACCCATGCCCTGCAGATGCCGGGCGGTCGCGCCGATTCCGCCGGCGGGCGCCGCGCCCAGGTGACAGACTTGGCCAAGGCCGGTCTGTCCCAGAGCCTGGCCGGGCTGTTCCTGGAGGCCCATCCGGATCCGGATAACGCCAAGTGCGACGGTCCCTGCGCCTTGCGCCTGGACAAGCTGGAGCCTTTCCTTACCCAGCTCAAGCAACTGGATGACCTGGTCAAGCAATTCCCCGTTATCGAGACCGCCTGAGGCATTGCCTCGGGCTTTACTCAACCTTTGGAGCAATAACGAGCATGGCAAAAATCGTCGACATCAAGGGCCGCGAGGTTCTGGACTCCCGCGGTAATCCGACCGTGGAAGCCGACGTGGTTCTCGACAACGGCATCGTGGGCAGTGCCTGTGCACCGTCCGGCGCCTCCACCGGTTCGCGCGAAGCGCTGGAACTGCGTGATGGCGACAAGAGCCGTTACCTGGGCAAGGGTGTGCTGAAGGCCGTGGCCAACATCAATGGCCCGATCCGCTCCCTGCTGCTGGGCAAGAACCCCATCGACCAGGCGGCCCTCGACCGGGCCATGATCGAACTCGACGGCACCGAGAACAAGGCCAAGCTGGGCGCCAACGCCATCCTCGCCGTATCCCTGGCCGCTGCCAAGGCTGCAGCCCAAGATCAGGACCTGCCGCTCTACGCGCACATCGCCAACCTGAACGGCACGCCCGGCCAGTACTCCATGCCGGTGCCGATGATGAACATCATCAACGGTGGCGAGCATGCTGACAACAACGTCGACATTCAGGAGTTCATGGTTCAGCCGGTCGGCGCCAAGACCTTCTCCGACGCGCTGCGCATGGGCACGGAAATCTTTCATCACCTCAAGGCTGTGCTCAAGGCACGTGGCCTGAGCACTTCCGTCGGTGACGAAGGTGGCTTTGCGCCGAACCTGGCGTCCAACGAAGATGCCCTGGCGGCCATCGCCGAAGCCGTCGCCAATGCCGGCTATAAGCTCGGTAACGACGTGACCCTGGCACTGGACTGCGCTTCCAGCGAGTTTTACGAAGACGGCACCTACGACCTGGCCGGCGAAGGCAAGAAGTTCGACGCCGCCGGTTTCGCCGATTACCTCGCCGACCTGAGCCAGCGCTACCCGATCATTTCCATCGAAGATGGCATGGACGAGTCCGACTGGGCGGGCTGGAAGGTGTTGACCGACAAGCTTGGCGAGAAGGTGCAACTGGTCGGTGACGACCTGTTCGTGACCAACACCAAGATTCTCAAGGAAGGCATCGACAAGGGCATCGGCAACTCGATCCTGATCAAGTTCAACCAGATTGGCTCGCTGACCGAGACCCTGGAAGCCATCCAGATGGCCAAGGCGGCCGGTTACACCGCGGTAATTTCCCACCGTTCGGGTGAAACCGAGGACAGCACCATTGCCGACCTGGCCGTAGGCACTGCCGCCGGTCAGATCAAGACCGGCTCCCTGTGCCGTTCCGACCGCGTCTCCAAGTACAACCAGCTGCTGCGCATTGAAGAGCAACTGGGCGGTAAGGCGCCCTATAAGGGTCGTGCCGAGTTCCGCGGCTGATTTGGCAACCGGTATAAAAGAGGGCAGCGCAAGCTGCCCTTTTTTATCCAGATCACAACGGGGACTGGTCTTTTGCCGTGCGCAAAGGCTAAGTTAGCCCCGTTCCACTTGCAGCCGCTGGTGGCTGTACTTCCGGTACCCCGCGATCCTGGACCCGTTATGTCGAAACCACCGTTCTGGTTGTTTGCCCTGCTCGTGCTGATGCTCGGCGCGTTGCAATATCGTCTGTGGATGGGGGATGGCGGCTTTGCGGAAATCAATGAGTTGAACCAGCAGATCGCGACCCAGCAAAACGAGAATGAGCGCTTGCTGGAACGCAATCGCATTCTCGAAGCTGAAGTGCTGGAACTCAAACGAGGCCTGGAAACCGTTGAAGAGCGGGCCCGACACGAACTTGGCATGGTGAAAGAGGGCGAAACCCTTTTTCAGCTCACAGAATGACTGATTTGAAGTTGCCGGCCTTCTGGGCCGTGATTCCCGCTGCCGGTGTCGGCAGTCGCATGCGGGCCGATCGGCCCAAGCAGTACCTGACGCTGGCCGGGCGGAGCATTCTCGAGCACACCCTGGAATGCTTTCTCGATCATCCGCACTTGTTGGGGCTGGTGCTCAGCCTGGCGGCGGACGATCCCTACTGGCCCCAGCTACCTTGTGCCCAGGACCCACGCATTCAGCGCGCCAGCGGCGGTGCCGAACGCGTTGACTCGGTGTTCAATGCCTTGCTGCGCCTGGAAGAGCTGGGCGCGCAAGCCGATGACTGGGTGCTGGTCCACGATGCCGCGCGACCCAACCTGGCACGCGCCGATCTGGACAATCTGCTCGGCGCGCTGGCCAACGATCCGGTGGGCGGTTTGCTCGCCGTACCGGCGCGCGACACCTTGAAGCGGGCCGGCGAGGATGGACGAGTTCGCGAGACCATCGACCGTTCCGTGGTCTGGCAAGCCTATACCCCGCAGATGTTTCGCCTCGGTGCCTTGCAGCATGCACTGGCCGATGCACAGGTCGCCGGCGTGGCGGTCACCGACGAGGCCTCGGCGATGGAGTGGGCCGGACAGGCGCCACGCCTGATCGAGGGGCGTGCCGACAACCTCAAGATTACCCGCCCGGAAGATCTGCAGTGGCTGGCGCAGCGCTGGAAGCAGTGAGAATGCCTTCAGGCGAGCGCTCGGCATCCTGCCTCAGCCCGCTTTTCAGTACGTCAATCAACAGGCGCACTTTGGCTGACAGGAGGCGTCTTTGTGGGTACACCGCCCAAACCGCGCTGTGGGGTGGCTGGTTGGCTTCCAGTAACGAGACCAGTTCGCCCCGCCGCAAAGGTGCACGCACGTAGTAGTCCGGCAACTGACACAGGCCGAAGCCGCGCAGCGCGGCGTCCAGCACCGCCTCGCCACTGTTGCAACGCCAATTGCCCTGCGGCTTGAAGGGATGCTCGCGACCGTCCTGCTCGAACAGCCAGGTATCGCCGGTACCCACCAGGCAGTTGTGCCGGGTCAGCTCCGACAGGCTATGCGGCCGGCCATAGCGTTCCAAGTAAGCCGGCGCAGCGCACAGGTACAGCGCGCGTGGCGCAAGTCGCGTGGCGACCAGGCTCGAGTCGTTCAGCCGACCCAGGCGAATGGCCAGATCAAAACCCTCCTGCACCAGATCAAGCGTGCGGTTGGTCAGTTCGATTTCCACACGCAGCTTGGGATGGCGCTCCATGAACTGGTTGACCAGCGGCACGATAAAGCGCTCACCATAGGTCACCGCACACGTCATGCGCAGGAGGCCGCTGGGCACGCTTTGCAATTCGCCGAGGGCATTGATCGCCTCATCGCGTTCCTCGATCAGCCGCTGGCAACGGCTCAAAAAAGTCTGCCCGGCTTCGGTCAGCGAAACCCGCCGCGTCGTGCGGTAGAGCAGCCGGGTCTGCAGGCGTTCTTCCAGGCGCGCAACCTGGCGGCTGACCTGTGAGGATGACAGGCGCAACCGCTCGGCTGCGCGTAAGAAACTCCCGCATTCTGCAACCGCGACGAATTCATCCAAGCCATCCCAGCGGCTCACGAGCAAGCTTCCTTCATGGATAATCCCTGCGTGGCAATAATGTATTCCTGGATTGCAGATTATCCCTGATTCGCTGTGAATTACACTTGGACTCTTTCCATCCCTCATACGAGACGTGTCCATGACCATCAAATCCCGTGCCGCCGTTGCCTTCGGGCCGAACCAGCCGCTGCAGATCGTCGAAGTCGATGTCGCCCCGCCGAAAGCCGGTGAAGTGCTGGTGCGCATCGTCGCCACCGGCGTGTGCCACACCGACGCCTACACGCTGTCCGGGCAGGATTCCGAAGGCGTTTTCCCCTGCATCCTGGGGCACGAGGGCGGCGGCATTGTCGAGGCGGTCGGTGAAGGGGTCACCTCGCTGGCCGTGGGCGATCATGTCATTCCGCTGTACACCGCCGAGTGCGGCGAGTGCAAATTCTGCAAATCCGGCAAAACCAACCTGTGCAGCGCCGTGCGTGCCACCCAGGGCAAGGGTCTGATGCCGGACGGTACCACGCGCTTCTCCTACAACGGCGAGCCGGTCTACCACTACATGGGCTGCTCGACCTTCTCCGAGTACACCGTTTTGCCGGAGGTGTCGCTGGCCAAGATTCCCCAGGAGGCACCGCTGGAGAAGGTGTGCCTGCTCGGCTGTGGCGTGACTACTGGCATCGGCGCGGTGCTCAACACTGCCAAGGTGGAAGAGGGCGCCACCGTGGCAATCTTCGGTCTGGGCGGTATTGGCCTGGCGGCGATCATCGGTGCGAAAATGGCCAAGGCTAGCCGCATCATTGCCATCGACATCAACCCGGCCAAGTTCGATGTGGCGCGAGAGTTGGGCGCCACCGACTTCGTCAATCCCAAAGACCACACCAAGCCGATCCAGGACGTGATCGTGGAAATGACTGACGGCGGCGTGGATCACAGTTTCGAGTGCGTGGGCAACGTGGATCTGATGCGTGCCGCCTTGGAATGCGCGCATAAGGGTTGGGGCGAGTCGACCATCATCGGCGTGGCACCTGCCGGCGCGGAGATCAGCACCCGGCCGTTCCAGCTGGTTACCGGGCGCGTGTGGCGCGGTTCGGCGTTCGGTGGCGTCAAAGGACGCACCGAACTGCCCAGCTACGTGGAGAAGTCGCAGACCGGCGAGATTCCGCTGGATACCTTCATCACCCACACCATGGGGCTGGAGGACATCAACAAGGCCTTCGACCTGATGCATGAAGGCAAGAGCATCCGCACCGTCATCCATTTCTGATCCGTAGGGTGGATAACGCCGTCGCCAGACGGCTTATCCACCTGGGAGTGGTGGAAAACGCTTCGCGGTTTTCCACCCTACGAGAGGCATACCCATGACCCTTGAAAACATTTCCTGCAACAAGAGTTTCGGTGGCTGGCACAAGCGTTACCGCCACCGCTCCAGCAGCCTGAACTGCGACATGGTATTTGCCGTCTACCTGCCGCCGCAGGCGGAGCAGGGCGCCAAGTTGCCGGTGCTGTACTGGCTGAGCGGTCTGACCTGTTCGGATGAGAACTTCATGCAGAAGGCCGGCGCCCACAAGCTGGCCGCCGAGCTGGGGATGATCATTGTTGCGCCGGACACCAGCCCGCGCGGGGCCGAGGTGCCGGACGATCCCGAAGGCGCCTGGGATTTCGGTCTTGGCGCCGGTTTCTACGTGAATGCCACCCAGCAACCCTGGGCCCGGCACTACCGTATGTATGATTACGTGGTGCACGAGCTGCCCACGCTGATCGAGGCGAATTTCCCGGCCTCGGACAAACGCGGAATCAGCGGCCATTCCATGGGCGGCCATGGGGCATTGGTCTGCGCGCTGAAGAACCCAGGACGTTACCAATCGGTGTCGGCCTTTGCACCAATCGCCAACCCGTCCAACTGCCCCTGGGGTGAAAAGGCCTTCTCTAACTATCTGGGCGACGATCGTTCCGCATGGCAAGACTGGGATACCTGCGCGCTGCTCACGCGAGCCAATGAGAAATTGGCGATGCTGGTGGATCAGGGCGACCGTGATGATTTCCTTGAGGTGCAGCTCAAGCCGGAGGTCCTGCGTGCTACCGCCGAGGCGGCCGGGCATGCACTGACATTGCGTTTGCAGCCTGGGTATGACCACAGCTATTACTTCATCGCCAGTTTTATTGACGATCACCTGCGTTACCACGCGGAAAAGCTGGTTTAGTTTAAGGCTGTCGTAGGAGCGGACTCGCCCGCGATGCAGACGATACCGTGGTGTGTGGAATCGCGATCGAACGCGCTCCTACGCTTGAATGCTTATGGGCCTGGCACGCGCGTCTTTGCAACGCGCGCCCAAACGGCGCCCAGGCCCGCTTTCGGTTAGAATCACGCCCTGTCTTTTGCAGGGCTTTTTTCATTATGCGTATCGGTCATGGCTACGACGTGCATCGTTTTGGCGAAGGTGATTTCATCACCCTCGGCGGTGTGGGAATTCCCCATAAGTTCGGGCTGCTTGCCCATTCCGACGGCGACGTGGTGCTGCATGCGCTGAGCGATGCGCTGTTGGGCGCCGCCGCGCTGGGCGACATCGGCAAGCACTTTCCGGACACCGACCCGGCCTACAAGGGCGCCGACAGCCGCGTGCTGTTGCGTCATGTGCTCAAGCAGGTGCAGGCCAAGGGCTGGCGGGTCGGCAATGTCGACGTCACCATCGTTGCCCAGGCACCGAAACTGGCGCCGCATATCGAAGCCATGCGTGCGCTGATCGCCGAAGACCTGCAGGTCGAGCTCGATCAGGTCAACGTCAAGGCCACCACCACCGAGAAGCTCGGCTTCGTCGGGCGCGAGGAGGGGATCGCCGTACATGCCGTAGCCCTGTTGCTGGCGCAATGAACGAACTGGAGTTGCTCGGGCCACGCGCCTACGGGGAATCCTGCGGCCAGGCCGTGCTCAAGGAAACCGCCGAGGATTTCCAGGTTGATGAGGTGCTTGATATCCCGCTCAGCGGCGCTGGCGAGCATCTCTGGTTGTGGGTTGAAAAGCGCAACCTGAACACCGAAGAAGCCGCGCGGAGAATTGCCCGCGCCGCAGGCGTGCCACTCAAGCTGGTCAGCTACGCCGGCCTGAAGGATCGTCAGGCGCTGACTCGGCAATGGTTTAGCTTGCATCTGCCCGGCAAGACCGACCCTGATCTGAGCGCCGCCGAAGACGAAACGTTGCATCTGCTCAAACAGGTTCGCCACAGTCGCAAGCTGCAGCGCGGCGCCCATGCGGCCAATGGCTTCACGCTGCGCCTGACGCACCTGCGGGCCGATCACGCTGAGCTTGATGCCCGCTTGCAGCGCATCAAGGCCGAAGGGGTGCCGAACTACTTTGGCCTGCAGCGCTTCGGGTTTGACGGCGGCAACGTCCTCCAGGCGCGGGATTTTGCTGCGCGTCAGGAATTGCCCGTGCAGCGCAACCTGCGCTCACGGTTGCTCTCCTCGGCACGCAGTTATGTATTCAACCGAGTGCTGACACGCCGGGTGGCCGAAGGCACCTGGAATCGCGCCCAGATCGGCGATCTGCTGGCCTTCACCGACAGCCGCAGTTTCTTTCCGGCGGGAGAAGCTGAATGTCAGGATCCGCGCCTGGCCATTCTCGATCTGCATCCCACCGGACCGCTGTGGGGCGAAGGCAAGCCGGAAAGCAGCGGGTCGAGCTTGGCGCTGGAGCAGGCCGTCGCAGCGAGCGAGGAAGAGCTATGTGCCTGGCTGCAGAAGGCGGGCATGAACCATGAGCGGCGAATCCTGCGCCTCCCCATTGGCGACCTGACATGGCATTATCCCGCGTCTGACATTCTGCAACTGCACTTCGTCCTGCCGGCCGGATGTTTCGCCACCGTTGTGGTGCGTGAACTGCTAGATCTGTTGCCCGCGGGACCGATGGATTCTTCATGCGTATTCTGATTGCCAATGATGACGGGGTGCATGCGCCCGGACTTGCCGCGCTACACGATGCGCTGGCCGATTATGCCGAGTGCGTGGTGGTAGCACCCATGCAAGATATGAGTGGTGCGAGCAGCTCGCTGACCCTGGACCGGCCGCTGCATCCGCACTGGATGCCCAATGGCTTCATCGGGGTTGACGGGACGCCCGCTGATTGCGTCCATCTGGCTCTCAACGGCTTGCTCGACGTGCGGCCCGACATGGTGGTTTCCGGGATTAACCTGGGCGCCAACCTCGGCGACGATGTGCTGTACTCCGGTACGGTCGCTGCGGCTATTGAAGGGCGCTCCACCGGTTTGCCACCGTTTGCCTTCTCGCTGGTGTCGCGACTGCCGGACAATTTGCCTTGCGCAGCGCACATCGCGCGAACGCTGATTGCCAACCATGAGCGCCTGGACCTGCCGCCACGCACGGTGCTGAGTGTGAATATTCCCAATCTTCCACTGGAGCGTATCCGGGGTATTCGCCTGACTCGGCTCGGGCATCGGGCGCAGGCCAAGCCGCCGGTCAAGGTGGTGAATCCACGCGGCAAGGAGGGCTACTGGATTTCCGTGGCGGGCGATGCCGAAGACGGCGGACCGGGCACAGACTTCCATGCGGTGATGCAAGGGTATGTGTCGGTGACCCCGTTGCAGCTGGATAGGACGTTTCATGAGGCCTTCCGTGGTCTCGACACCTGGCTGGAGGACTTGCTGTGATCAACCGCGAGCACGATGGCCTGGCGCGCCGCGGCATCGGCATGACGTCGCAACGTACCCGTGAGCGTTTGATTCAGCGCCTCTACGAGGAAGGGTTGTCCAACGCCCACGTTCTGGAAGTCATTCGTCGCACGCCGCGCCATCTGTTTGTTGACGAGGCGCTGGCGCATCGTGCCTATGAAGATACGGCGCTGCCCATCGGCCACAATCAGACCATCTCGCAACCCTACATGGTCGGACGCATGACCGAGCTGTTGCTGGCTGCTGGTCCTCTGGACAAGGTGCTGGAAATCGGCACCGGTTCCGGTTATCAGACGGCTGTGCTGGCCCAGCTGGTCGAACGCGTGTTCTCGGTCGAACGTATCCAGGGGCTGCAGGACCGTGCCAAGGAGCGCCTGCTCGAACTGGAGTTGCGTAACGTGGTGTTTCGCTGGGGCGATGGCTGGGAGGGCTGGCCTGCGCTGGCGCCCTACAATGGCATCATTGTCACGGCTGCAGCCAGTACCGTCCCGCAGGCGTTGCTCGATCAGTTGGCGCCGGGTGGACGTCTGGTGATTCCGGTGGGTAGCGGCGTTGAGCAGCAGTTGTTATTGATCGTGCGCGAGGAGCATGGTTTTTCCCGCCACGTACTGGATGCTGTGCGTTTCGTCCCCTTGCTCAACGGGCCGCTGGCCTGACTCTCGCCACGGAAGATCATGAAGAAAACCATTCTGCTGTACATCAAGGGCATGGCCATGGGCGCCGTTGATGTGGTGCCCGGTTTTTCCGGTGGCACTGTCGCGTTGATCACCGGCATCTACGACAAGTTGCTGGCCTCGCTGGCCGCGATTCCCGCCGCGTTAGCCCTGTTTGTACGGGGGCGAATCAAGGGTGCCTGGCAGGCGTGTAACGCTACGTTCTTGCTGGTGGTGATGCTTGGCGTTCTGACCAGCGTATTCACACTGGCCAAAGCCATCAGCTATCTGATGGATACCCATCCGGTACCGTTGTGGGCGTTCTTCTTTGGCCTGGTGCTGGTATCGGTCCACCTGGTGGGGCGCGAAGTGGTCTCGTGGAGCTGGAACCGCATGTTGGGCTTTGTCGTGGGCCTGGCGCTGGCGGTGTGGATTACCCTAGCGGCACCGTTGCAACTGGCGGCAGATCCGCTGACGCTGTTCTTTGCCGGCGCGATTGCCATCAGTGCGATGATCCTTCCGGGGATCTCCGGCAGCTTCATTCTGGTACTGCTTGGCTTGTACCCGGTAGTGCTGGGCGCGGTGAAAAACCTGGATATCGCTATCCTTGCGGTATTCAGTGCCGGCTGCTTGTTGGGCTTGCTGAGCTTTTCCCGGCTGCTGAGCTGGATGCTGGCGCATGTGCGTGACCTTACCCTGGCTACGCTGACGGGCATCATGCTCGGTTCGCTGGGCAAAGTCTGGCCGTGGAAGCACACCCTGACTTGGCAGACCAACAGCCGCGGTGAGTCCTATCCGTTACTGCAGGAGAACCTTATGCCGGCTGGGTATGCACAAGTCAGTGGTCAGGATCCTCAGGTGATATTGGCGCTTGTGCTGGCTGTGCTGGCTGTGGGAATGGTCCTGGGTATCGAGCGTCTGGCCAGGCAGCAATCCGTGGCGGCAGCTGAGCAGTGAACGCCCCTATTGAAGTGCCTCGCATGAGGCCAGGAGAGTGACCGTTTGAATCCCTCTGGGAGCGCGCGAAACGTTAGCAAGCTGGCTGGCTTGGCATTGGTCATTGCTGGCCTGCAGCTCGCTGGCTGTGCATCGCCTCCTCCTGGTGGGGTGCCGGTCATTGATCGCAATCAGAGTGCCTATCTGCGCGAGCCACTTCGGCGAGGCCAGCATCGGGTGCAGTCAGGCGAAACGCTCTATTCGATCGCGTTTCGCTTCGGTTGGGACTGGAAAGCCCTGGCGCAACATAATCGCATTCCGCCACCTTATGTGATCTATCCTGGGCAGACCATTCGCTTTTCGGGTGCGAGCAAGGGCAGCCAATCGGCGATCCGACAAACGGTTGCAAAGCCTGTAAGCAAACGGGCTACCACCGCTTCAGCGCAGCCTATAGTTCCCAAGCCAGCCAGTCCGTCCTCTGTAAAACCCACACCTGCTGCGGTTGCCACGCCAACCCCTCAACCGGCCTCGTCGTCGACATCAGCCGCCCGTTCATCTGCTGGATGGGTCTGGCCGTCGGCTGGTGAACTGATTGGGCGGTTTGCTTCAAACGCGAGTTTGAATAAAGGAATTGATATCGCTGGGCAATTAGGACAGCCTGTTTTAGCAGCGTCTGATGGTCTAGTGGTGTACGCCGGGAGTGGTTTGCGGGGCTACGGCGAGTTGTTGATCATCAAGCATGACGACGTCTATGTGAGCGCCTACGGGCACAATCGTAGACTGTTGGTGCGGGAAGGACAGCAGGTCAAGGCCGGGCAGACCATTGCTGAGATGGGATCAACAGGGACGGACCGGGTGAAGCTCCACTTCGAGATTCGCCGCCAGGGTAAACCTGTCGATCCCCAACAATATTTGCCGCGTCGCTAAGATTTGCCGCCCATCCCGCATTGCGGATGGGCTCTGGTACACAAGGAATGCGTGTGCCTGAGCTGTTGTCGAACTCAGTAAGGGACAATAACAATGGCACTCAACAAAGAAGCGCCTGAGTTTGAAGTCGACGACGAAGTGCTCCTTCTGGAGCCTGCTGTCGTTTTCGACGAAACACTGAGCGAAGAAAGCGAAAGACCTGTCGCCAGTTCAAAGGCCAAATCATCAGCAGCAAGACAGCACAAGTACATTGACTATAGTCGTGCACTTGATGCCACACAGTTATATCTCAACGAAATCGGTTTCTCTCCACTGCTGACCCCAGCAGAGGAAGTCTATTTTGCGCGCTTGGCGCAGCGGGGCGACCCGGCTGGACGTAAGCGCATGATCGAAAGCAACTTGCGGCTGGTGGTTAAAATCGCCCGGCGCTACGTCAATCGCGGCCTTTCATTGCTGGATCTGATCGAGGAGGGCAACCTCGGACTGATCCGCGCCGTGGAAAAATTCGACCCCGAGCGCGGGTTCCGATTCTCTACCTACGCCACCTGGTGGATTCGGCAAACCATCGAGCGGGCGATCATGAATCAGACCCGTACCATTCGTTTGCCGATACACGTGGTCAAGGAGCTCAACGTCTATCTGCGCGCCGCGCGCGAGTTGACTCAGAAACTCGACCACGAGCCTTCCCCTGAAGAGATCGCCAACCTACTGGAACGGCCCGTCGCCGATGTAAAGCGTATGCTCGGCCTGAACGAGCGGGTGACCTCCGTCGATGTTTCTCTCGGGCCGGACTCGGACAAGACCCTGCTCGATACACTCACCGATGACCGGCCCACCGACCCCTGTGAACTGCTGCAGGACGACGATCTTTCGCAAAGCATCGACCTGTGGTTGTCGGACCTCACCGAGAAGCAGCGCGAGGTGGTCATACGGCGCTTCGGCTTGCGCGGCCATGAAAGCAGCACATTGGAGGAAGTCGGCAAGGAAATTGGATTGACGCGTGAGCGTGTGCGGCAAATCCAAGTCGAGGCGCTCAAGCGGCTGCGTGAAATACTCGAGAAGAACGGATTGTCCAGCGAGTCGCTGTTCCAGTAGCGCGGCCACGGTCGTCTCGATGTTCTTCACAAAACACCGTTTTCCGTTGTGCGGGAAACGGTGTTTTTTATTGCCGAAGCTAAAAGCCACTTACCGTGCGCAAACACAGCCGCCCCGTCACGGTAAAAAAACCAAATAAAAAGCCCGCACGAAGCGGGCTTGACAGTACGTGCGCCGATCAGCGCTCCAGGTACTGCAACTTGTCCTTCACGCCGTCCCATTCTTCGGCATCGGGCAGCGATTCTTTCTTCTCGGTGATGTTCGGCCAGACGTCCGCCAAGTCGGCGTTTAGCTCGATGAATTCCTGCTGATCTTCCGGGACTTCATCTTCAGAGAAGATCGCCTGGGCCGGGCATTCCGGCTCGCACAGGGCGCAGTCGATGCACTCGTCGGGGTGAATGACGAGAAAATTGGGGCCTTCGTAGAAGCAGTCTACCGGGCAGACTTCCACGCAATCGGTGTATTTGCACTTGATGCAGTTGTCGGTGACAACGAAGGTCATGTCGATACTCTCCTCTGGCGACGGCTGGAGCCCAGTCTTGGGTAGGGTCCCCGCTTGAATACGGACCGCCGCGGCTCAGGCTATGACCGGGCAATCTTGAAAACGCGCGGGATTCTAGCAGCTCCCAGGCAATGTCGTTAGATGCGTTTCTTCCACCCATAGAGCAGATCCAGCGCTTGACGCGGCGTTAGTCCATCCGGGTCGAGGCGTGAAAGCTCGTCCACCACGGGATGCGGCAGACTGGCGAACATATCGCTTTGCAGCGGTGCGACAGATTGTCCCGGCTGCGCGCGTGGCGTCTCATGAGGCAAGCTGGTGACCTCAAGGCGTGCCAGATGTTCGCGGGCGCGGTCGATCACCGGATTGGGCACTCCGGCCAGTTGCGCCACCGCCAACCCATAACTCTGGCTGGCCGGCCCAGGCAGAACATGGTGCAGGAAGACTATGCGCTCTTTATGTTCAGTGGCGCTGAGGTGCACGTTGGCGACCACCGGCTCGCTCTCGGGCAAGACGGTCAGTTCGAAGTAATGCGTGGCAAACAGCGTCCAGGCGCGCAGCTGAGCCAAGTGTTCCGCAGCGGCCCAGGCCAGGGACAGGCCATCAAAGGTGCTGGTGCCGCGTCCCACTTCATCCATCAGCACCAGGCTACGCTCGCTGGCGTTGTGCAGGATGTTGGCGGTTTCGCTCATCTCCACCATAAAGGTGGAACGCCCGCCCGCCAGGTCATCGCTGGAGCCGATGCGCGTAAAAATGCGGTCAACCATGGACAGTTCGCACTGCGCCGCCGGCACGAAGCTGCCGACATGGGCGAGCAGCACGATCAGCGCGGTCTGGCGCATGTAGGTGGATTTACCGCCCATGTTCGGCCCGGTGATGATCAGCATGCGAGTGCTGTCATCAAGGTTCAGGTCGTTGGCGACAAAGGGTGTGGCCAGGACCTGTTCGACCACCGGATGACGGCCTTGCTCGATGCGCATGCAGGGCTCGTCGACAAACCGTGGGCGATTGAGGTCCAGGGTCAGCGCGCGTTCGCCCAGGTTGCTCAACACATCCAGTTCGGCCAGTGCGGCGGCAGTTTCCTGCAGCGGTGCCAACTGGCCGATGAGGTGTTCCAGCAACTCTTCATAGAGCACTTTCTCACGGGCCAGAGCGCGGCTCTTGGCCGACAGGGCCTTATCCTCGAAGGCCTTCAGCTCGGGCGTGATGAAGCGCTCGGCGCCTTTGAGCGTCTGTCGACGGATATAGTCGGCGGGCGCCTGTTCGGCCTGTTTGCTCGGCAGCTCGATAAAGTAGCCGTGCACTCGGTTGTAGCCAACCTTGAGGTTAGGCAGACCGGTGCGAGCCTTTTCGCGTGCTTCCAGATCCATCAGGTACTGGCCAGCGTTTTCAGACAGCGACAACAGCTCGTCGAGTTCGGTGTCATAGCCGACCTTGAGCACGCCACCGTCACGAATCACCGCTGGCGGGTTGTCGATAATGGCTTTTTGCAGAAGCTCAGCCAGCTCTGGGTAGGTGCGCACATTGTCGGCCAGCTGCAGCAGATGCGGCGCCACCAGGTCCTGCATGGCCAATTGCAGTTCGGGGAGTGCGGCCAACGCATCGCGCAGGCGAGCCAGATCCCGGGGACGGGCATTGCGCAGGCCGATACGCGCCAGGATGCGCTCCACGTCGCCGATTTCCTTGAGGCGGGGCTGCAGGTTTTCGTAGCGGTAATTTTCCAGCAGGCAGGTAATGGCATCCTGGCGGGCTTCCAGCACGGCGCGGTCACGCAACGGACGATTCAGCCAGCGACTGAGTAGGCGGCTGCCCATGGCGGTCTGGCAACGGTCGAGGACTGACTGCAGCGTATTGTCTCGTCCCCCTGACAGGTTGATATCCAGCTCCAGGTTGCGACGGGTGGCTGCGTCGAGGATGACGGTGTCGTCGAGACGCTCATGACGCAGGCCACGCAGGTGGGGCAGGGCCGTGCGCTGGGTTTCCTTGGCGTAAGCCAGCAAACAGCCGGCGGCGCCAATGGCCAGGGTCAGGCCTTCACAACCGAAGCCCTTGAGGTCCTGGGTGGCAAACTGCTGACAGAGGCTCTTGAACGCCGAATCACATTCGAAATCCCAAGGCGCTCGGCGGTGTACGCCCCGGCGCTTTTCCGCCGGCAGGCCTTGCGGCCAGTCATCGGGGATCAACAATTCAGTGGGGTTGAGACGCTCCAGTTCGGCCAGCAGCGGTTCCCAGCCCTTGATTTCCAGTACGCTGAAGCGGCCGCTGGTGATGTCCAGAACCGCCAGACCAAACAGCTTGTCATCCCCGAGTAGGGCGGCTAACAGGTTGTCGCGCCGCTCATCAAGCAACGCTTCGTCGCTGACCGTACCCGGCGTGAGGATGCGCACCACCTGACGTTCCACCGGGCCTTTGCTGGTGGCCGGATCGCCGACTTGCTCGCAGATCACCACCGACTCGCCCAGCTTGACCAGGCGCGCCAGGTAGCCTTCGGCGGAGTGGAAGGGAATGCCGGCCATGGGGATCGCTTGCCCGGCAGACTGTCCGCGTGAGGTCAGGGTGATGTCCAGCAGCTTGGCGGCCTTCTTGGCGTCCTCGTAGAACAGCTCATAGAAGTCTCCCATGCGGTAGAACATCATCTGGTCGGGATGCTGGGTCTTGAGTCTCCAGTACTGTTGCATCATCGGCGTGTGGGCTGAAAAGTCGCTGTGGCTCATGGTGTGGGCAATGTCCGGCTGAATCGCAAAGCCGCCTAGTGTACGGTATTCCCCCTTGAGCCTTTAACCGGGTCTGTTGCGGCTTCGTGTGCGGCTTGCGACAAAATCACTTAGACCTCAGGAGCGGACATGGACGAACTCACTCATTTGGCCCATCGGCTGGGCGCTGAGCTGCAACGCCTGGGCGCGCAGGTCACCACCGCCGAATCGTGCACCGGGGGCGGGATTGCCGAAGCGATCACGCGCATCCCTGGCAGTTCATCCTGGTTCGAGGCTGGCTATGTAACCTATTCCAATAGCCAGAAGACCGCGCAGCTGGGGGTGTCGGCCGCGCTGTTTGCGACGGTCGGCGCGGTCAGTCGCGAGGTGGTGGAGGCCATGGCGCTGGGCGCGGGGCGTTGCAGCGGCGCGCGGTTTGCCGTGGCGGTGAGCGGTATTGCCGGGCCGGATGGCGGCACGCCGGACAAGCCGGTAGGTACCGTCTGGTTGGCCTGGGCTGATGGCGCGCAGGTCACGACCCACTGTTATCGTTTTGCCGGCGATCGCGCCGAAGTGCGCCGTCGGTCGGTAGAAGCGGCCTTGCACGGATTGTTGCGACTGGTCATCGGAGAAAATCCCGGCGAGGGGTAGGCGAGCCTTTTTGCCTATGCTCTAATACTGGCTACTTATACAGTTGTTGCGGCCGTCTGGCCCTGTCGAATACGTGAGGAATTCAATGGACGAGAACAAGAAGCGCGCCTTGGCGGCGGCCCTGGGCCAGATCGAGAAGCAGTTTGGCAAGGGTGCGGTGATGCGCATGGGCGATCATGACCGTCAGGCCATTCCGGCCATTTCCACCGGCTCGCTGGGCCTGGATATTGCACTCGGTATTGGCGGCCTGCCCAAGGGCCGTATCGTGGAAATCTACGGTCCGGAATCCTCGGGTAAAACCACCCTGACCCTGTCGGTGATTGCCGAGGCGCAGAAGATGGGCGCCACCTGTGCCTTCGTCGATGCGGAGCACGCATTGGATCCTGAATACGCCGGCAAGCTCGGCGTGAATGTCGATGACCTGCTCGTCTCGCAGCCGGACACCGGTGAGCAGGCGCTGGAAATCACCGACATGCTGGTGCGCTCCAACGCCATCGACGTGATTGTGGTCGACTCCGTGGCTGCCTTGGTGCCCAAGGCGGAAATCGAAGGTGAAATGGGTGACATGCATGTCGGCCTGCAGGCCCGCCTGATGTCCCAGGCGCTGCGCAAGATCACCGGCAACA